>SCPO01000037.1_pt1:817500-929685 | contig 929685 bp, 1122 predicted proteins | sample 6106821 | NCBI WGS metagenome assembly SCPO01 (sample SAMN10720448, study PRJNA508395) | human gut metagenome | isolation source: Participant 2 stool, 0 month | host: Homo sapiens | collected 2017
TGTCATGGCTGTACCAACTGATAACATAAGCATTATAAAATACATCATATTGCTTCTGTCTCCTGTTTTTACAGAGGTCTTTGCTATAACCTCCTCTTCATTAGCAGCTACTTCCGGAGTCCTGATGTTTTGAGATGTAATCTCATCATTCTGAGAAACTGCCGGAGTTTCTGTCTGTGTAGGTGTTCCTGACTCACTTGGTATTTCTTTCTCACTTGCTGTTTCCGTTGGTGTTGGTGTCTCCTTCTCACTTGCTGTTTCTGTTGGTGTTGGTGTCTCCTTTTCACTTGCTGTCTCTGTTGGTGTTGGTGTCTCCTTTTCACTTGCTGTTTCTGATGGTGTCTCTGGCTGCTTAGGAATCACGTTAATAGTAACTTTTGCTGATTTGATATATTCTTTACCATCTATAACAAGAACTACATTATATTCAAATGTGTCTTTTCCACTAAAGCCCTTGTCTGGAATATACTGAAATGTTCCATCTTCATTAAATTTAATTTTTCCATTATTCACATCTTTTTTTATTTCTGTCTTCAATTGAAGGTTTCTCTTAGGATTATTGACTATCTTATTATTATCATTGACAAGAACTGTACTGGCGTCAAGAACTTCGTTCTGATTAACTGTGTATTCATCATCGACGGCATTAGGCAATATTACTGCTGCCGGAGTCTCTTCAAACTGCTGCGTATAGGTAAGTCCGTCTATTGTTCCATCAAACTGACAGCCATCGTTAGTATATGAATATCCTGTATCTCCGTCTTTTGCCTTTATTTTAACTGTAACTGTCTGATCTGTTGCAGAAATTTTTTCAGGGTATTTCACTGTAAATGTTCCATCTTTGTTATCTGTAATATTTTCCTGACCTGCAACAAGCTCAAAATGTTTATCCAGTGTGTCTGTTACTGATGATGTTTCAAATGGCAGACTGGTCATTTCTGTCATTATCTGTTTAAATCTGTTGTTTAACTGCTCTGCATTTGCTGCTGTATAGAATTCTTTAGCATATCCTCCATCTGAAAATGTAAAATAAGTTTTTTCCCATGATTTTTCATAGGTTAATGATTTATTTCCTAATGATACTTTTACGAGATCAGTTATATCTGATTCCTTACTCATAAGAACTATCGTGTATATATCAGCACCGGCAGCTTTTAACTCTTCACCGGCTTTTCCTGCATAATACGAACCGTTTACTTCATCCCGTGGTTTATTATATCTATTAGTTTCATTATTATTTTTTATATAATAATATCCACCTATTTCCCCATTATCGTATCTGTTAGCTCCACCATCAGTAAAAAGTATTACTGATGCACCTGTTGTATCACCAGCAATTTCTGATACCTGCTTTAATCCCTGCTGGATATTAGTTGCTGAACCAAGTCCCCTGCCTATTTGAGTAACATTATATCTCTTACTTGAATTTTTATAATCTTCATTATACATATTCCTATTGTATATAGAATTTAGTTTACTCATTATTTTATCTTTACTTGATTCATTAGTTATCTCTGTTCTTGCTGAACCACAATATGAAATAACCGATACTTTATTAGATGTGCCTTCTGGCAGAAATTCATTTAAAAATTTTTCAACTGCATTTATTGTAACACTCCATCTTGTCTTTTCATAAGTCGGTGCCATTGCGTCTGAGTCAACATCTTCGTCAACTGAGCATGCCATACTGAATGATCTGTCTAATACAAGTATCACATTCTGATTCTCACTTTTTATTGATGGAAGATTCTGCGATTTTGCAGAAAACTGAAGTGTATAGTAACCATTTTCGTCAGGTGTTTCACTTTGTATAGATTTTTCAAGAGATAATGTTCCCTGATAAGAATATGATTTGGCATATATTACTGTGTTTTCTGTAATTGCTTCTCCATTTTCAATTCCGCCTGCAATTACACCATAGTCCTTATTGCTGGATTTCAGCTTTACAGTATTGCCATTTTTTATATATACATCTTTGGTATGGTCGCCTATTTTAAATGTGACTTTACTATAACCGTCTTTTGCTGTATCTGATACTTCATTCTCAGTTACAAGTATTATATTATCTGAAAGTACATTTTCTGCGGCGAGCGCTTTATTTGTCATAAACGGTAGTATGCCTGTCACTATCAGGATAATTGTAAGCATTCCTACAATTATCCTGAGTGTCATTTTCTTTTTCATGGCTTTTCCTCCCATTTAATCTTAAGGCCGTAATAACAGCCCTTAATATAAATTAATATTAGGAGTATTTACCATTTATGCCATATTTATACTCTGCTGTATTCTTTTATAGCTGTTTCATACAGGTTGTTTCCATCACTGTCAATTACTACAATTACAGGAAGATTTTCCACTTCAAGTTCTCTTATAGCCTCTGTTCCTAAATCATCATAAGCAATGACTGTGGATTTCTTAATACATTTACTAAGAATTGCTCCTGCTCCTCCTACTGCTGCAAAGTACACTGCACCATTTCTTACGATTCCATCAATTACTGCCTGTGAACGCTTTCCCTTTCCTATCATTCCTTTAAGTCCTAAATCAAGAAGGTCTGGTGCATATTTATCCATACGGCTTGCTGTTGTCGGACCTGCTGAACCTATTGGTCTTCCTTCTCTTGCTGGAGATGGTCCCATGTAATATATTATGTTATTCTTCATATCTATTGGAAGTGGCTGTCCTGCTGACAGAGCCTCTGCCATTCTCTTATGTGCTGCATCTCTAGCTGTATATATTGTTCCTGTTATATATACATAATCTCCTGAGTGAAGACTCTTTGCATCTTCATCACTTATTGGTGCATTAATATATTTATCCATGATTAGCCTCCCTGATTATATTACCCTGTGTGAATGTCTGTTCACATGGCAGCAAATGTTTACTGCAACCGGAAGTCCTGCAATATGTGTAGGATATGTCTCTATATTGATTGCAAGTGCTGTCTGAGTTCCGCCAAGTCCACCAGGGCCTATTCCTAACTTATTGATTTTCTCAAGCATTTCTTTTTCTAAGTCACGGACATATTCAACTGGGGATTCTTCATTCAGATCTCTTGTTAATGCTTTCTTTGCAAGATATGCACATTTTTCAAATGTCCCTCCAATTCCTACACCGACTACCATTGGAGGACAGGCATTAGGACCTGCATCCTTTACTGCTGTAAGTATTGCTTCCTTTACACCTTCTATTCCATCTGCCGGCTTTAACATGAATACTCTGCTCATGTTCTCGCTTCCGAATCCCTTAGGTGCAACTGTTATGTCGACCTTGTCTCCTGGAACTATGTTAAAATGTATTACTGCCGGAGTGTTATCTTTGGTATTCTCTCTGTAGATAGGATCTTTTACAACTGACTTTCTTAAATATCCTTCAACATATCCTCTTCTTACACCCTCATTAATTGCATCTGTGATATCTCCGCCTGTAAGATGGACATCCTGACCAACATTAATGAATACTACTGCCATTCCTGTATCCTGACATATAGGTATCATGTCCTCTCCTGCAACTTTTAGGTTTTCTTCAAGCTGCCCAAGAACCTGCTTTCCAAGTGCAGACTCTTCGTTTTTTACTGCATTTTCAAAAACATTCTTCATATCATCTGTGAGAAAATGATTTGCCTCTATGCACATTTCTTTAATGTTGTCTGTTATTATTGATACATTAACCTCTCTCATTCCCAATTTCCTTCTTGTATTTTAATTATTAATTAATCCAGTAAATACTAAAAACCTTTTTAATTCTTCACGCCAGAATTTCCATTCATGTCCGATTTGTTCAATTTCATCGTATACATAATTGTATTCAATATGGCTCATGAAATAATCTCTCAATATATGATTCATGTCTATCCATGGGTCAAGTTCTCCGCAGGCATGATATATTTCAGGTTTTACACTTTTCTGCTCTATTAATCTGTCTGCCTGATATGTGATTCCATATTCTGTTTTATGCAGGTCTCCATCACCATAAAGCTGTATTCTTCTTATTGACTTTTCACTTCCATCATTAAGAAATTCTGCATCAGCTTTGTCACCTGCTGAAAATGCTCCTACAGTTCCATATTTTTCAGGATATTTGAGAGCTATATGAAGACAACCATATCCACCATTAGAAAATCCTGATACATAGTTATTCTCTCTTTTATCAGAAAGACATGGAAACATATTCATAATTATATTGAATAATTCTTTTCCAACATATGACTCATACTTATCTCCTATATTCATATTAACAAAGCATGAATTCTGCACATTTGGAAGTACTGCTGCAAACCTGCCTTCATCAACATATTCAAGTATTGGTGAATGATACAGCCATACGGTATTATCACCACTGCCTCCATGATATAACCATAATACTGGAAGCTTCTCATCATTTTTTATATGTGATGGCAGAATAACTGTGCATTCCATATTACGCTTAAGATATATAGAAAAGTGATTAACATTCATTACTGTTGCCATATATATCCTCCATCCTGTACGACTGGTCTTTTATTATATTAACTGTCTCATGTATGCATTTATCCCAGAAAGTAAAATCATGATTACCAGCAGTTTCATAATAATTTACTTTAAGTCCTGAATCTGATGCATATTTATTCCACTGTCTGCTCATTGTAAGAATTTGATCAGATAATCCACATCTTATGTAAAATTCCGGGTAATTTTCCACATTTGTCTTGAAATTATTCTCTTTTATACAATTCATTATATCAAAGCGGTTATCTGATAATTTTTCCCTGTCTCCAAATATCTGATATGTATTTATTCCCTGTGGATTGTCAAATCTTTTCTCTACATCAAGCAGTCCTGAATATGAGAACACCTTGCCATACACATCAGGTTTAATAAGTGCAGCATGTACAGCTCCATATCCGCCCATTGACATTCCTGCTATGTAACGGTCTTTTCTGTCACATGATAATCCAAACCAGTTAGTACAGGTTTCTATAAGTTCTTCTGTTAAAAATGTAAAATATTTTCTTCCATGAACATTATCTACATAACATTTGTTATCACCTGAAATCATTATGACTGCTATATCTGTATTATCTACATAATCTGCCACTCTGGATTTTGTAATCCATGTTGTATAATCTCCTCCCATTCCATGAAGAAGATATAATGTCTTATAATTTCCTCTTCCCTGAGGAATAATTGCATTAATCATAACGGGCATACCAAGTATTTTTGATTCATAATTAATATTAATTAAAGCCATATTATCTCCTGCTAAAAAGGAAACCGTCACATATATAAATGTGGCAGTTTCCTTAAGATTAATCTTAAGATTCTACTGTTTTATCTGTGTCTTCTTCAAAGCCTTCTGCATCCTTACCATCTTCATCAGCTGGCTGCTTCCTTACTTTGGCAATTGTTGCTACTTTAATTCCTTCATCAAGGTTAATAAGTTTAACACCTGATGTTATTCTTCCAAGATTAGATATATCTGAACACTGAAGTCTGATTATAATTCCTTCTGTTGTAATAAGCATTACTTCTCTTGAATCATCTACAGCCTTAGCTCCTACGACATTACCTGTCTTTTCTGTTATCTTGTAACATTTGACACCTTTACCACCACGATGCTGAACTGTATATTCGTCAATGTCTGTTCTCTTACCCATACCATTCTCAGATACTATAAGCATAGTATCTCCCTGGGTACTTACCTGAACACCAACAACTTCATCCTCATCCATAAGACTCATACCTATAACACCCATTGCTGAACGTCCCGTAGGTCTTACATCTGTTTCCTTAAATCTTATACACTGTCCAAGCATTGTTACCATAAGAATCTCTGCCTGGTCATCTGTAAGTTTAACTTCTATAAGTTCATCATCTTCTCTTAAGTTAATTGCCTGGATTCCTGTCTTTCTTATATTGGCAAAATCTTTAACAGGTGTCTTTTTAACTATACCCTTCTTAGTTGCCATAAACAGGTAATCTGTATCCTGAAGTGTATCAATTTTAACAGGAACTACTGCTGTGATTGTCTCACCCGGTGCTAACTGTAAAAGATTAATTATTGCAGTTCCTCTTGAAGTTCTTGATGCTTCAGGAATTTCATAAGCCTTTAACTTATAAGCTCGTCCTGTGTTAGTAAAGAATGTAAGTACATGATGTGATGTTGTCATGAATAAATCTTTGATATAATCATCATCAATTGTCTGCATTCCCTTTATTCCCTTACCACCACGATGCTGGCTCTTAAAGTTATCAGGTGTCATTCTCTTTACATAACCCAAGTTAGTTCTTGCAATAACACATGGTTCATCTGGAATAAGGTCTTCCATTGAAATATCGTATTCATCATATCCGATAGAAGTTCTTCTGTCATCACCATACTTGTCTGCTATCTCTGAAATTTCATTCTTGATAACTCCAAGAAGTAACTTTTTATCTGCAAGAATTGCCTTGTATTCTTTAATCTTTTCATGAAGTTCCTTCAATTCAGCTTCAAGCTTGCTTCTTTCCAGACCGGTCAGAGCTCTCAGACGCATATCTACGATAGCCTGAGCCTGTGCTTCTGAAAGTGCAAATTCAGCTATTAAGCTTTCCTTTGCAATCTGTACATTTGCAGAACCTCTGATTATTGATATAACTCTGTCTATATTATCTAAAGCAATCATTAAGCCCTCTAAAATGTGGGCTCTTTCTTCTGCCTTATTAAGATCAAACTTTGTTCTTCTTGTAACGACTTCTTCCTGATGAAGAAGGTAATACTTTAACATGTCATACAGGTTAAGCACCTTTGGCTGATTATCTACTAATGCAAGCATGATTACACCAAATGTATCCTGTAACTGTGTGTGTTTGTATAACTGGTTAAGTACTATGTTAGGATTGACATCTCTTCTTAACTCAATGGCAATTCTCATACCCTCTCTGTCAGATTCATCTCTTAAATCAGTGATTCCATCAATCTTCTTATCTCTTACAAGCTCAGCTATCTTTTCTATAAGCTTTGCTTTATTAACCATGTAAGGAAGTTCTGTAACTACAATTCTGTTCTTGCCATTATTCATTGGCTCAATATTAGTTACAGCTCTTACTTTTATCTTGGCTCTTCCTGTACGGTAAGCCTCTTCAATTCCCAACTTGCCGATGATTGTTCCACCTGTAGGGAAATCAGGACCTTTAACTATATCAAGGATTTCCTCAATTGTTGTGTCTCTGTCCTCTTCCACCTTATTATCAATCATCTTTACAACAGCACCTATAACTTCTCTTAAGTTATGAGGTGGAATATTAGTTGCCATACCTACAGCAATACCTGATGTACCATTACATAACAGGTTAGGATATCTTGATGGAAGTACTGTAGGTTCTTTTTCTGTTTCATCAAAGTTAGGTATGAAATCTACAGTATCTTTGTTAAGATCTCTTGTCATCTCCATAGATATTTTGCTGAGTCTCGCCTCTGTATATCGCATGGCTGCGGCTCCATCACCATCGACTGAACCAAAGTTACCATGTCCGTCAACAAGTGGATATCTTGTATTAAAATTCTGAGCCAGCTTTACTAATGCCTCATAAATTGATGAATCACCATGTGGGTGATATTTACCCATTGTATCACCAACGATACGGGCACATTTTCTATGTGGCTTATCAGGACCGTTGTTAAGTTCTATCATTGAATATAGAATTCTTCTCTGTACCGGCTTAAGACCATCTCTTACATCCGGAAGTGCTCTGGAAGCGATAACACTCATGGCATAATCTATATAATAGTTTTCCATGGTTTTCTGCATATCGACTTCTTGAACTTTATCAAAGATATGTTCATCCATTATTATAATTCCTTTCCGTGAAGTTATTAATTAACGCAATGTGTAAATCTGGAATACGCCATGCGTAAATCCTAATCACGCGCATTCGTAAAATCTACATACGCCATGCGTAAATCCTACGGATTTACTTATGTGGCTAATCGCCACATACAACTCAAAATTATAAAATATGCCCATGTATGCAAGCATACGGTCATATTTATAATTTTTCCTTGTGCATGGCTTGTTAGATATCCAAATTCTTTACAAACTTAGCATTTGCTTCTATGAAATCTCTTCTTGGCTCTACCTTGTCACCCATAAGTGTTGAGAATGTTACATCAAGTTCTGAATCATCATCTTCATTCATATTAACTCTTAATAATACTCTCTTGTGTGGATCCATTGTTGTTTCCCATAACTGCTCTGCGTCCATCTCACCAAGTCCCTTATAACGCTGGACTTTATTATTCTGGTCTCTTCCAATCTCAGTCATGATTGCATTAAGCTCATCATCATTATAGGCATACCACACTTTTTTATTCTTCTCAACTTTATAAAGTGGTGGCTGTGCAAGATATACATGGCCTTCTCTTATAAGATCAGGCATGAATCTGTACAGGAATGTAAGTAGAAGTGTAGCAATATGTGCACCATCTACATCGGCATCTGTCATAATAATAATCTTATGATAACGAAGCTTGCTTATATCAAAATCTTCATGAATGCCTGTACCAAATGCAGTAATCATCGCTTTAATCTCTGCATTACCAAGTATTCTGTCAAGTCTTGCTTTCTCAACGTTAAGAATTTTACCACGAAGTGGAAGGATAGCCTGTGTTGCACGGCTTCTTGCAGTCTTAGCTGAACCACCAGCTGAATCTCCCTCAACAATATATATCTCACAGTTCTTAGGGTCTTTATCTGAACAGTCAGCTAACTTACCAGGAAGTGAAGTGCTTTCAAGTGCAGTCTTTCTTCTTGTTAAGTCTCTTGCTTTTCTTGCAGCTTCTCTCGCACGCTGTGCAAGCAACGATTTTTCACATATAGATTTTGCGACTGCGGATTTTGCTCAAGGAAGTAAGTAAGCTGTTCACTTACTATACTGTCAACTGCTCCCCTTGCAACTGTATTACCAAGCTTCTGCTTGGTCTGTCCTTCAAACTGTGGATCTTCAATCTTAACAGATACAATTGCTGTAAGACCTTCTCTTATATCATCACCTGAAAGTCCCTGATCACTATCCTTAAGAATCTTATTCTTTCTTGCATAATCATTAAAAGTCTTAGTCAGTGAATTTCTGAAACCAGTCAGATGTGTACCACGCTTCAGGTGTCTTAATATTATTAACAAATGAATCGACAACCTCATTGTATCCATCATTATGCTGGAATGCTACTTCAACCTGAACATTGTCTTTCACACGCTTCACAATAAATAATCTGGCTGTATAAAGGTTCTTTACTCTTATTAAGATACTGTACAAATTCCTTTATACCACCTTCATAATGGAATACTTTCTGCTGCTCAAGACCTTCTCTTAAATCTGTAAGAGTAATCTTGATTCCCTTAGTAAGAAATGCCATTTCTCTTAATCTGTGCATAAGAATATCAAATTCAAATACAGTTGTTTCCTGAAAAATCTCCGAATCAGGAAGAAAAGTAACCTGAGTTCCTGTATCCTCAATATCGCAGTCACCTACTATCTTAAGGTCATAACATATCTTTCCTCTTTCGTATCTCTGCTGATAAATGTGTCCATTTCTCTTTACCTGAACTTCAAGCCATTCAGACAAAGCATTAACTACAGATGCACCAACACCGTGAAGTCCTCCTGACACCTTATATCCTCCACCACCGAATTTACCTCCGGCATGAAGAACCGTATATACAACTTCAATGGCGAGGTCTTCCTGTCTTATGATTAATATCAACAGGTACACCTCTACCATTATCAATTACAGTGATAGAGTTATCTTTATTAATCATAACCTCAATATGTGTACAAAACACGCTAAAGCTTCGTCAATTGCATTATCAACTATCTCATACACAAGATGATGAAGTCCTCTTCCTGATGTACTTCCAATATACATACCAGGTCTTTTTCTTACAGCTTCAAGACCTTCGAGTACCTGAATCTGGTCTCCACCATAATTCTTCTCTGCATTCTGATCTGCCACTTTAATTCCTCCTTGTTTTACAAAGCAAAATGTAATTAATTCTCATTAACTACATGACCATCTGTTACTTTAAATATTTTGTTGATATTCATTCTGTTATTAATAAATTCTTCAAGTCCGGTGCATGTAACAATCGTTTGTATATCTCCAATGCTGTTTATCAGAAAATTCTGTCTGTTACTGTCTAACTCAGACAAAACATCATCAAGAAGAAGTACCGGAGTATCTTTAATTACAAGTTTCACAAGTTCAATCTCAGATAATTTAAGTGAAAGTGCAGCTGTTCTTTGTTGTCCCTGTGAACCATATTTTCTCACATCATTATCATTGATTAAAAATATAAGATCATCCTTGTGAGGACCTTTGCCTGTAACCTTGTATTTAATATCCTTTTGTCTTGAATTTCTTACTTCTTCTTCAAAATCATTTACATCAACATCAGGAACATAACATACTTTAATATTCTCAATACCACCAGTAAGTCTGGAATGAATATCACTGATTATTATGTTAATCTTTTCTATGAAACTTTTTCTGCCTTTAATAATAAGGCTTCCATACTTAACAAGCTGCATGTCCCATATATCAGAGTCTGCATCAGCTGTTCTGATGGTGAAAATGCTATATCTTTGAGAAGCTTGTTTCTCTGATTAAGTACTTTGTTGTAATTAACAAGGTTACTAAGATATATCTTATCAAGCTGGCTAAGTTCCATATCCATAAATCTTCTTCTCTCTGAAGGACCGTTTTTATAATATTAAGATCTTCCGGAGAAAAGAAAACAATATTAATAATTCCAAAAGTTCAACAGCTTTTTTATAGGAATGCCATTAACTGCTATACCCTTGGTTTTATTCTTCTTAAGGTGCATGTCTATGCGGTATTTCATACCATGCTTTAAGACATTTAGTTTAATATGCGATTCATCTTCCCCAAATCTGACTATTTCTCTGTCTTTACTGCCACGATGTGACTTAGAAGTTGAACACATATATATTGATTCTAATATGTTAGTCTTTCCCTGGGCATTGTCACCATATATTATGTTTACATGCTCATTGAAATTCATATCCAGAAATTCATAATTTCTGAAATCCTTTAACTCAACAGATTCGACTATCACATTAACACCTATTTTTTAATAAGAATACTGGAGCCGTTGTATTCTACAACTTCCCCGCCAAAAGCTTTTACCACGCTGTGTTTCAACAACGCCATTAACCTTAACTTCACCATCCTGAATAACAATCTTGGCTTCAACACCTGATTCAACTAATCCGGCAGCTTTGATTGCCTGTCAAGTTTGATGAACTCATTTCTTAAAACTATTTCTTCCATAACTTTCCTTTCTCTTGTTAAGCTGTGAGTTAACAGGGTATAAGATAAATATAATTTTCTTCCTTGTCTCTTATAAAGCAAGGTGATTTATGATTAACTAAATATATAGTCACATTTTCATCATCAATAACTCTTAATGCATCCATAAGGAACTTAGGATTAAAACCAATCATAATATCCTTACCCTCTTTATCAATATCAATATCTTCGTTAAGAGCTCCAATTGCAGAGTTAACATTTACCTGTAATAAACCATTTAATATATTAATAATAATTGGCTTCTTATCTCCTTCTCTTAAGAAGATTCGCTCTGTCAATAGAATCAAGAAATTCTTTTTATTAATAGATACTTTAGTTTCATAATCATTAGAAAGCATCTGACTAATCTTAAAATAATCACCCTCTATAAGTCTTGAAACAACATGAGTCTGGTCAAATTCAAATAATACATGATTGTTAGTAAAGTAAATATTGACAAAGCTTTCAGCATCAGCATTAAGAATCTTGCTTATTTCCTGAAGAGTCTTACCTGGAATAACTACTCTTACATCATCAGCTCTTCCTTCGAGCTTAATATTACGGATAGCAATTCTGTGACCATCAAGACCTACAACAAGTGTACCTTCATTTACTTCAAAAGTTCACCCGTCATCATTTTATTATTATCATTAATAGCAATCGAGAATATTGTCTGATTAATAACTTCCTTAAGCTGGAACTGGGAAAGTGTAATCATCTTATCTTTAATAATAGCCGGAAGGTAAGAAAAATCATCTCCGGATTTTCCTGCTATATTGAACTTACTTTTTTCACATGTAATAAGAGCATTATTATTAGAGTCAGTAGTTAAAGTAATATCATTATCAGGAAGTTTTCTTACAATTTCAGAAAAAGCTTAGCATCTATGGCAACCTTACCTTTTTCTATAATCTCACTTCTACTATTGTTTCAATTCCAAGTTCCATGTCATTACCTGTGAATTTTATTTCATTGGTAGTAGCATCAATAAGAATACATTCAGAATATTCATGGTAGTTCTTGTAGGAACTGCTTTCATTACTATTCCTACAGCTTTGGTTTAAGTTGGATTTAGTGAATACTAATTTCATGTTGATAACTTCCTTTCAAAAAAATGTGGTGGAGTGTGTCATATATAAATATATAATTTCAGTCGCCGTAGTCTTAGGCACTGTTAAAATGTTAAAAACGCTACAAAGCCATGAAAATACTGCTTTGTAAGAAAGTATAACTTTGTTGGAAAACACATTTAAACATGTTAAAACACCGTTGAAAAAAATATGGGGTGATTGAAAAAAAGTAAAAAAGTTATAAAATCAATTCAACATTCAAATAACATAAAATTAACAGATTATCCAAAGACAATTGTGGATAACTTTTAATTATTAAGAAGGATTAAGCTTCTTTATTAAGATATCTACTACATTCTTGGTAGATTCATTAGTAACAGTTTCTTTAGCAATCTTGTCAGCACCGTAAATTACAGTAGTATGATCTCTGTTTCCCATAGCCTTGCCAATAGCCTCTAGAGGTGTCTGTGTCATCTGTCTGCAAAGATACATGGCAATTTGTCTTGGAAATGCAATATCAGCACTTCTTCTGTGAGATATTATATCTTCAGGTTTAATGTGGAAATGTTCAGCTACTACTTCAATAATAAGCTCAGGTGTTATTTCTTTTTAGAATATGGAGAAATAAGGTCTTTAAGTGTATTCTCTGCAAATTCAGCAGTAAGTGGTGTATGGGAAAGCTTAGAATAAGCTGAAAGCTTGGTAAGCGCTCCCTCAAGTTCCCTGATACTTGAAGTTATATTAGTAGCAACATAATCCTTAACTTCATAAGGAAAATCAATACCTAATGCCTCTGACTTCTTATTAATAATAGCCATCTTAGTTTCATATGTAGGAATCTGGATATCTACAGGAAGACCACTTTCGAATCTCGTACGTAGTCTGTCTGGTAAAGTTTCCATTTCCTTAGGAGGTCTGTCGGAAGATATAACAATCTGTTTTCCTAATAAATACAGGTCATTAAATGTGTTGAAGAACTCCTCCTGAGTAGAAAGCTTACCTATGATAAACTGGATATCATCAATAAGAAGAACATCAATATTACGGTATTTGTTTCTGAACTCAGTATTTTGTTAGTTTTAACCGATTCAATAAGTTCGTTAGTAAATGTTTCTGAGGTAACATATAACACTTTCTTAGAAGGGTCGCTTGCTATAATAAAATGAGCAATAGCCCATAAGATGTGTCTTTCAAGACGCACCTCCATAAATAAATAAAGGATTATATATCTGTCCGGAGTCTCAGCTACAGCCAGAGATGCTGCATGTGCAAGATTATTGTTAGTACCAACGACAAATGTATCAAATGTATAATTAGGATTAAGATTCTGAGTTGCTACGTTATTATTATTAGCAGAAACAGAAGAAATTTTTCTTAAGATCCTCTTCTTTTTCTTCCACTGAAATAAGGCGTACAGAATATTCCTTATTCATAACTTCACATATTGAAATTTCAATAAATTTAAGGTATTTTCTTTCAATATATACAGTACCCATTTCTCCTTCCAGAAGAAATAAGCGTAATTACATTGCCCTCAAGAGAATAAATCTTAAGGGGTTTAATCCAGGTTTTAAAAGAAATGTCCTGAATATCGTATTCTTTTAAATGTCTGGAGGATAAAATCCCATTTTCTATTAAAATATCTAATTCTTCCATTAAATCTATGCCTTTCTGGCTTCTTATTTGCGTTTCTGTTCATTTAAAAACATTCCCTTATATAATATATCATTTATAAAATTATTTCAATAAAATGGGCAAATTTACAATGGTGGATAATTTTCTGGAAAAATAATTATGGATATATTATGTGGAAAACATTATTAACTCGAAAATGTCGAAAATAGGGACTTTTTAAAAATATAATAAATAATAACATTTTTTTAACAGTTATCCACAAGTTATTAACAAAATGTGGATAACTGTAATGTATACTGAACAATATTTAATGAAAATGTCCTAATAATGCAGTTTTGAGCTATGTTAATAACCTGTTGAAAGTTATTTATATATAATTAGTATATTTAAAAATAAATACAGTAAATATCAAGTTTTTCTTGACTTTATAATGTTTACACAATATAATCAGTTCTGTGTTTTGAAATTTTTATATGAAAATATTCTTACCATAATAAACTATAATGGTAATGAAGGAGGTGCATAGACTATGAAGATGACATTTCAGCCAAAGAACAGACAGAGATCTAAGGTTCATGGATTCAGATCAAGAATGAGTACTGCGGTGGAAGAAAAGTTTTATCAGCAAGAAGAGTTAAGGGTAGAAAGAAACTTTCAGCTTAATTAATATTTTCTTGATTTTGTTGGCAGATGGGAGTTTCTCATCTGCTTTTCAGATTATAATAATAATTAATTAAAGTTACATTTTAATAATGAGAATGGTGAATGATATGAAATATAAGGATTTTGAAACATTAAGAAGTAATCAGAATTTAAAAGGTGTACAATAATAAGAAGTCTTTTGCTAATAAGAATCTTATTATGTATATTTCTGAGAATGGAACGGATACTAAACGATTAGGTGTATCTGTGAGTAAGAAGCGTCGGGAATAGTATTGTCCGACACAGACTGGCAAGACTGATACGAGAGGCATTCCGCCTTAGTACAGACTGTATACCCGATGGATATGATTATGTTGTCGTAGCCAGAGCCAGTTTGAAAGATAAGGGTTTTTCGAAACTAAGGAATCAATGATTCATTTATTGAAACTTCATAAGCTTTATAAGCAGGATTAAACAGGCGGTTAATATGAAGGATATAAAGATTAAGTTAAAGAATGCGGGCAAGTTCATAGTTCTTAAGATGATAAGATTATATCAGCTTGCAATATCTCCTTATAAGGGAGGAAAATACTGCAGCTTTATTCCAACATGTTCGCAATATGCAATTGAAGCTATTGAAATGTATGGAGTTTTCTTAGGTGGGTGGTTGGCACTTAAAAGAATATTAAGGTGCAATCCATTTAATAAGAACGCTTATGGCTTTGATCCTGTGCCGGTAGGCAGATATGGGAAAAGAAAAAGCAATAAACAACTGAATATATGGATAGTGCTATATTATGCGGAGGTGACAATTTGAGTATTATTAAGCCAATTGCACAGTTACTCGGTTACATTTTAGACATCCTTTTCAAGGGTCTTAATGCAATGGGAATTGGTAATATTGCAATAGCAATCATTATTTTACTCTGCTCGTTAAAATGTTAATGCTTCCATTACAGATTAAGCAGCAGAAAATGACTAAGTTACAGTCAGTTATGAACCCGGAAATAAAGGCTATTCAGGAGAAGTATAAGGAAAGAACAGTGATACTGTTGCTATGCAGAAGATGGGCAGAAACTAAGGCTGTTTATGAAAAATATGGTGTTTCACAGTGGGAAGCTGTGTTCAGCTTCTTATCCAGATGCCTATTCTTTTGCACTTTACAGAGTATTCCAGCAGATACCTCTTTATATTTCACAGATTAAGGTACTTTTCCTTAATATACTTGGAGTTAATGGTGTTGATGGTATCTCATCTGTTTCAGGATATGCTGATACTCTTAATGAGATATACGGAAAGACTGTTGACTGGAGCAATACAAGCACAGCTGTAACAACACTTAATTCATTCACTGCAGACCAGTGGACTAAGTTAAAAGAAGCATTTCCAGCATTTTCTGATATGATTACACAGAATCTTGATAAGATTAACCATATGAATACTTTCTTAGGCGTTAACATGTCTCAGAATCCAGGTTTTGGTCTTCATATAGCTATATTAATTCCAATTCTTGCAGGCGTTACACAGTTTATATCTGTTAAGGTTTCACAGGCTGGCATGGAGCAGCCTGACAGTGATAATCCAGCAGCAGCATCTATGAAGATGATGACTTATTTCATGCCGATTATGTCAGCATTTCTTGCAATAAGCTTCCTTTCAGGTCTTGGTGTTTACTGGATTGCGACTGCTGTTATACAGACAATCCAGACTATCTTTATTAACAGATATTACGATAAGATTGGAACAGATAAGATTGTAGAAAAGAATGTTGAAAAACGTAATAAGAAGAGAGCCAAGAAGGGACTTCCAGCAGAAACTATCGTCAAGGGAGCTTCTGTAACTACCAAGAATGTAAATAATAATAAGAATTCTGCTAATTCTGAAAGAGCTAAGAAGCTTCAGGAGAAAAGGAAGCTAATGATAAGAAAATTCAGGAATTAAGGGAATCTGCAGCAGCAAATGGTAAGGCAGTTAAGCCGGGAAGTCTTGCTGATAAGGTTGGTATGGTATCAAGATACAATGAGGTCAACGATAAAAGAAAATAGAGAGGGTTAAGTAATGGAATATATTGAAGTTACAGGAAAATCTGTTGAAGAAGCTATAACTAATGCCTGCAAGCTTGGTATACCAAGTGATAAGCTTGATTATGAGATTATAGAAAAAGGAAATTCAGGATTTTTAGGAATATTTAATTCTAAGCCTGCTAAGATTAAGGCAAGAGAAAAACAGGAAGAACCAGAAGTTAATTCTGTTGAGACTCCTAAAAAGTCAGAAGCACCTGTTCATGCAGAAAAAAATTCGAAAAGAAGCGCAGATGATTTCAAGAAAGCAGAACCTAAGAAGGAATTTAAGTCTGAACCTAAGAAAGAGTTCAAAAGGAACACAAGCTGCTGATAATCACAAGAATGCAGAAGTTAAGGAAGCACCTAAGGTTGAAGCACAGCCACAGCCTAAGGAAGAGCCATTTACAGCAGAACAGAAGGAAGTTATTAAGAAGGATATACAGACATTCCTTAATAATATGTTTGGTGCTATGAGCATGGAAGTTAAGGCTGATATTACATTTGACGATGAAGAAAATAGCGTTAATGTAGATCTTTCTGGAGATAACATGGGTGTTCTTATCGGTAAGAGAGGACAGACACTTGATTCTATCCAGTATCTTACAAGTCTTGTAATTAACAAGAACAGTGAGAAGTATGTAAGAGTTAAATTAGATACAGAGAACTATAGAAAGAGAAGAAAAGAAACTCTTGAGTCTCTTGCTAAGAACATTGCATACAAGGTTAAGAGAAGCAGAAGACCTGTTTCACTTGAGCCTATGAACCCATATGAAAGAAGAATTATCCATTCAGCACTTCAGGCAGATAAGTTTGTTTCTACAAGAAGTGAGGGTGAAGAACCTTTCAGACATGTTGTTGTTTATCTTGAAAGAGAGAATAATAACAGATATAACAGATAATTAGATATATGATTTTATTAAATGCTGTGGTATTATTATCACAGCATTTTTATATGGAGGATGGAAATGGAGGATACAATAGCAGCTATATCTACAAGTACAGTGTCAAGCGGTGGAATTAGTATTGTAAGAATAAGCGGTCCTGATGCAATAATTATTGGAGATAAAGTTTTTAAGTCAAAAAGAATATTAAGCTTGCAAATGTGCAGAGTCATACAGTACATTTGGAAATATATGTGATAACGGGAATGAAATTGATGAAGCACTTGTGATTGTAATGAAATCTCTAACACATATACAAAGAGAATATTGTTGAGATTGACTGTCATGGCGGTATTCTTGTTACTAAGAAGGTGCTGGAGGCGGTACTTAACGCTGGAGCAAGGCTTGCAGAGCCTGGTGAATTTACAAAGAGGGCATTTCTTAATGGAAGAATTGACCTGTCACAGGCGGAGGCTGTTATTGATATTATTAATGCAAAGAATGACTACGCATTGAAATCATCTGTTAATCAGTTAGATGGCAAGTTATCTGAAAAGATTAAGAATATAAGAGAGATTATATTAAATAATGTTGCATTTATTGAAGCTGCACTTGATGATCCTGAACATTTTGATATAGATGCTAATGTAAATAACCTTAAAAATGATGTGGATAACTGTCTTAATAATGTGGATAACTTGTTAAAACATGCGACAATGGCAGAATTATGCATGATGGCGTGCGTACCGTCATTTTGGGGAAAACTAATGCAGGAAAGTCAAGCCTTAATGTACTTGCAAGAGAAGAAAGAGCAATAGTTACTGATATAGAAGGAACTACAAGAGATACTCTTGAGGAAATGATTAATCTGTCGGGAGTTACTCTTAATCTTATTGATACTGCGGAATCAGAAAAACTGATGATGTTGTTGAAAGCATTGGTGTTAATAAGGCTAAGAAGCTTGCAGAAGTTGCAGACCTTGTAATATATGTGGTTGATTCTTCAAGGGCACTTGATGATAATGACTACGAGATTATGGAACTTATCAAGGATAAGAAGGTTCTTGTAATACTTAATAAAGCTGATCTTGCACAGGTTACAACAGCAGAAGATATTAAGAAAATAATCAATTGTGAGACAGTTACTATATCTGCAAAGCAGAGACAGGAATTGAAGAACTTGAGGAAACTGTTAAGAATATGTTTTTAACGGTGAAGTTAAGTTTAATGAAGATGTATATATTACAAGTACAAGACATAAAGAACTTTTAAAAGGCTGAGAACAGCTTAAAGCTTGTACTTGATGGAATTGATAACATGGTAAGTGAAGATTTTCTTACTATTGATTTAATGGCTGCATATGAGAATCTTGGTCTTATAATAGGAGAGGAGATTGAAGATGACCTCGCCAACAGAATTTTTCAAAGTTCTGTATGGGTAAGTAATGCTGAGGTTGATAAGGAGAAGTAATATGCTAATATTAGAGAAGAATATGATGTAGTTGTAGTAGGTGCTGGTCACGCGTTGTGAGGCTGCCCTTGCTGCTGCAAGAATGGGACTTGAAACAATTATATTTACAGTAAGCGTTGAAAGTATAGCAATGATGCCTTGTAATCCTAATATAGGAGGAAGTTCTAAGGGACATCTTGTAAGAGAAATAGATGCTCTTGGTGGAGAGATGGGAAAGAACATTGATGCTACATTTATACAGTCAAAGATGTTAAATGCATCAAAAGGCCGCAGTTCATTCGCTCCGCGCACAGGCTGACAAGTCTGATTATAGCAGAAGAATGAGAAATGTTCTTGAGAATACTGAACATCTGCATATAAGACAGGCAGAGGTTTCAGAGATTATAGTTAATGATGGAAAAATTGGCGGTGTAAAGACTGTTTCTGGTGCGGAATACATAGCTAAGGCAGTTGTTTTATGTACAGGAGTATATCTTAAGGCAAGATGTATATATGGTGATGTAAGCTATCATACAGGTCCTAATGGATTACAGGCTGCCAATCATCTTACACAGTCACTTATTGATAATGGAATTGAAGTGAGAAGATTCAAGACGGGTACACCTGCCAGAGTTGATAAAAGGTCAGTGGATTTTTCTAAGATGACAGAGCAGTTCGGTGATAAGAGAGTTGTGCCATTTTCATTTGAAACAGACCCTGAGAGCATACAGAAAGATCAGGTAAGCTGCTGGCTTACATATACTAATGAAGAGACACACAAGATTATTATGGATAATCTTGACCGTTCACCTCTTTATTCAGGAGATATCCACGGAACAGGCCCAAGATACTGTCCATCAATTGAGGATAAGGTTGTAAGATTTGCAGACAAAGACAGGCATCAGGTATTCATTGAGCCAGAGGGCTTGTATACTAATGAAATGTATCTTGGTGGAATGAGCAGCTCAATGCCTGAGGATGCAGTATGCAATGTATAGAACAGTTCCTGGTCTTGAAAATGTCCGAATCGTAAGAAATGCTTATGCTATTGAGTATGACTGTATTAACGCTGTTCAGTTAAAGTCTTCTCTTGAATTCAAGAAGATTGAAGGATTATTTGCTGGTGGACAGTTTAACGGAAGCTCAGGATATGAGGAAGCCGCTGCACAGGGAATTATTGCTGGTATCAATGCGGCCCTTTTCGTTAAGAAGGAAGAACCACTTATACTTGACCGTTCAGAAAGTTATATAGGTGTTCTTATAGATGACCTTGTAACTAAGGAGACAGCAGAGCCTTACAGAATGATGACAAGCCGTGCAGAGTACAGACTTATATTAAGACAGGATAATGCAGATATAAGACTTACCAAATATGGTTACAGAGTCGGACTTATAAGCGAAGAAAGAATGAACCGCCTTACCCGCAAGATTCAGCTTATAGATGAAGAAATTGAGCGTGTTAAGTCAGTTAATATAGGAACTGGAAGCGAAGTACAGAAGGTACTTACAGATAACGGAAGTACAGAGCTTACAACAGGTGCTACACTTGCAGAACTTATAAGAAGACCGGAGCTTTCATATGATGTTCTTGCTCCAATTGATAAGCACAGACCAGAGCTTCCTTGGGATGTATGTCAGCAGTTAATATTAATCTGAAATACGAGGGATATATAGACAGACAGTTAAGACAGGTTGAACATTTTAAAAGCTTGAAAATAAGCTTATACCAGACAGCCTTGATTACTTAGGAATAAGCGGATTAAGAAAAGAGGCTATGCAGAAGCTTGATAAATTCAGACCTCGTTCAATTGGACAGGCTTCAAGAATATCGGGTGTTTCGCCTGCTGATATATCAGTGCTTCTTGTTTACCTGGAGTCTCTACGAAGAAAACATTAATCATTGATAAGGAGAAATGTATGATAAATGAAACATTTAAGAACAATCTGAATTCTATAGGTGTTGAGCTTTCAGACAGACAGTACGAGCAGTTTGATATGTATTATAAGCTGCTGGTTGAATGGAATAGCTTTATGAATCTTACCGGAATTACAGATTATGATGAAGTTCTTTGAAACATTATGTTGACAGTCTTGTGTTAGATATTGAAAAAATCGGACATGGAAAGAAAGAGATTTCTCTTATTGATGTTGGAACAGGTGCTGGTTTTCCGGGACTTCCGTTAAAGATAGCATATCCACAGCTTAATGTAGTTCTGCTTGATTCCCTTAATAAAAGAGTAAAGTTTCTTAATCAGGTAATAGAAAATCTTGGACTCACAGGAATAGAAACGGTTCATTCAAGAGCAGAGGATGGTGGAAGAAATAAAGACTTAAGAGAACATTTCGATGTAAGTGTCTCACGAGCTGTTGCTAACTTAGCAACTCTTGTGGAATATAACCTTCCATTCGTAAAGGTTGGTGGATATTTCGTGGCATATAAGTCAGGAGATATTGATGAAGAATTGGTAAATGCTAAGAAAGCAGTAAGTGTTCTTGGTGGAACAATAGAAGAAGTGAAGAAATTTCAGCTTCCGGGTACTGATATTGACCGTTCTTTAGTATATATCAAGAAGGTTAAGCCTACATCTGGAAAATTTCCAAGAAAAGCTGGACTTCCTTCTAAAGAGCCGGTTGCGTAAGCAGCCTGTATACACATTATAGTATAAAGAAAACCCATATTATTCACATAAAATGATTAGTAAATCATCATATTGTGGATAATATGGGTTTATTTTATTAACTGTTGATTATCAGGATAGCATAAAAATATCTGATAATGGATAACTAATTAAGGAATATCTCAGCCTGTCTTACGAATTCAGCCGGCTGTTCAACCTGTGGAAGCTTCTTCGCATCCTGAATCATAACATTTTCAATTGCTGGATTAATATGTATATACTCATCAATAACATCATTATTATTGTGCATACCGTTAATCATGTATATGCAGTTATCAAGCTCAGCAAGTGCTTTTGAGATAGTAACAGTAGTAAAGTTACATTCAGTGCTGATAAACAGATATTTGGCTGAAGTATCACCAAGATGTGCATTCTCATGGCATGCGTTGATATAATCAGCGGAATTTTTCCATCCATGAAAGTTCTTGAAAGAAGCTTTCTAAGAGATGGTCTGTTGAACAGAATGTTGTATACAGTAGTTCCAATAACTGGAACATTTAAAATGTGTCTTCTTATTCCGCTTAAGTTATCAGGTCCTTTAAGAGCATCTTCAACTGATAAAGGAGAAACAAGAATAATCTTATTAAACAGTGCATGATTATTAAATGCAGCCATTATCACAATTGGTGTTGAAGCTGCAGTAGCAACAACATCCGTCTTGGAACGGATAACATTGAGTACGAAATCATTGATAAGCTGTGTATACATAAATGTTGTATAAGTAAGATTAGGTTTATCAGAATGTCCACAGCCCAATAAATCAATAGCGTAAACCTTGTGATTCTTAGCAAAACTGTTAATAGTCTGTTCCCATTCATAACTTGAACTGTAAGAATTAAGGTCATGTATAAGTAAAAGTGGAGAGCCTGAGCCAGCAGTTACATATGCAATATTGCCGAACTTCCACTGATAATTGCTTCTTATTCTTTTACCGGTATAATTATTAGCAGTAGATGATTTAAATATTATACTGTTAATCAGATGTGTTGTAGTAACAACAGCAGCTCCCATACCTACTGCCAGTCCTATTTTCTGCCATTTATTCATAGTATTCCTCCGTTTCCCTATTGAAAGAATTTCGCATACTTTATATTTATAATAATTATATGTCATTATTTAATGTGTGGCAATGCTAATTTTAAAGTTAATATTAGTACTTTTGGGGATTTTATTATTTTCAAAAATTATAGTAAAAGTACTTTATTTCTTGAAAATAATAGAGTATTATTTTAAGTAATAGTTTTAATTAGTCATAGTTTTATATAATAATATCTATATGTATAATAATTATTATATAAAACTAGTATATAAATATTGATGGGGTAAAATGTCTGATTCGTGTAAAAATATGTTGATAGTGAATATAAATTATTAAAAGATAAGTTAAATGATATTGAAAGTAAAATTCGGTCATATAATATTGAATTGAAGACAATAGATAATAATATTAAAAATTTAATATAGAAAAGACTGGACCGAAGATGTATTTCATTCAGTTACTTCTTTAAAAGAAAATTCAAATGTAACAATTAAAACATTTCAAAACAGTAAATCTGATTTATTACAACTTATATCAGATTTATCTACAGAAAAACAAATAGTAACAGAAAAATTGAAATGTTAAACAACATTTTACAGGAAGATGTATCAGATAATGTTTCACATGAAACATTAAACATAAATCAGAATGATTCTGTTAAATTAATTGATATTATTGAAATGGACAGACAAAGAATATCAAGAGATATACATGATAGTGTTGTTCAAAATTTAACAGCATTAATACATAAACAGGAATTTATATATCAAATAGCTGATAAAGATATTAATAGAGGAAAATTAGAAATTAACAACTCTATTAATTTAATAAAAGATTCAATAAATGAATTGAGAAATATTATATATCAGCTGCGGCCGATGAGTATAGATGATTTAGGCTTTAAAAATGCATTAACACACATGTTAGATAAATTTGACCGAGAAAGTGATAATGTAATATATGATTATTCTATAAATTATAATGATGATATTACTATTAATTCAACAATTACAATTTCAATACTTAGAATTATTAATGAGTTAAACAGTAATGCAATTAAGTATTCAGGATGTACCAATATATATGTTAATGTAGAATTAGATATGAAAACAATTGCATCAGAGTAAATTTTAAAGATGATGGATGTGGATTTGATTTTGAAAATATACTATATGACAGGGATAAACATTCTGGATTTGGAATGGCTATGTTAAAAGAAAGAGTTTCATTGTTAAAAGGAACAATACAATATTCTAATAATAATGGCTCACAGTTTTAATTAATATTCCAGTGTGGTGAGGAGGACTTAACAATGGCAATTAATGTTTTACTGGCCGATGACCATAAGATGGTTAGAGAAGGATTAAAACAATTATTGGAAATAGATTCTGAGATTAAGGTTGTTGGCGAGGCGGAGATGGTTATGAGTGTCTTAATATTACTAACAAGACGAAACCTAATATTGTTTTACTTGATTTGAATATGCCTAATCTTGATGGACTTCAGGTTCTTAGTATAATGAAACAACAAAAATGTTATGTAAAATTATAGTGTTGACAATACATAATGAAATTGAATATTTAATAAAAGCAATTGATATCGGTTGTGATGGATATATCCTAAAGGACTCTAATTTTGATACATTAAAGAAAGCTATATTTTCTGTTTATGCTGGAGAAACATATATTGAACCCAGTCTTATGCCACTTCTTAATGCTAGTCTTGCAGAGAGAGATGTATTAAAGGATAAAGTATCAGAGCTAACAAGAAGAGAACTGGAGGTTTTAAAATGATTGCATCTGGAGCATTTAATAAAGAAATTGCATCAACACTTAACATAAGTGAAAGAACAGTAAAAATCATGTTTCAAATATTTTCAAAAAATGGAGTATCTGATAGAACGCAAGCTGCAGTATTTGCAATTAAAAATAATATAATAAGTATAAAATAAATGAATTATTAAGAGTATAAATTGATGCGTTTATACTTTTTTATTTTAAATCGTATCTATAATGTTTCACATGAAACATTAAAAATTCAAATTTTTAACATAACTTAAAATGTGTGTATAATAAAAAGTAATTAACAAGCACTAAAATAATATAAATAAATGTTTCACATGAAACATTTGTCTTTGTGAAAGAAGAGGGTAATGTGGGAAGAATAATAGCAATTGCAAATCAAAAGGTGGAGTAGGTAAAACTACAACAGCAATTAACCTTTCAGCATGTCTGGCTGAAGCTGGACAAAAAGTTCTTGTTATAGATATTGATCCGCAGGGTAATACAACAAGTGGATTTGGATTATCTAAGACAGAAATAGAAAAACAGTTTATGAAGTTATATTAAGAGAATGTGATATTAAAGAAGCAATAGTAGAAGATGTTATTGAAAATCTTGATATTTTACCATCTAATGTGAATCTTGCGAGGTGCAGAGATTGATTTAATAGATGTTGAAAATCGTGAATATACTTTAAAAGAAAGTATATCAGAAATAAGAGAAAAATATGAATATATAATACTTGATTGTCCACCATCACTCAGTATGCTTACAGTTAATGCAATGACAGCAGCAGATACGGTTCTTGTGCCAATTCAGTGTGAATATTATGCATTGGGAAGGATTAACACAGCTTATACATACAATTAATCTTGTTAAAAAGAAATTAAATCCAGAACTAGAACTCAGAAGGTGTTGTATTTACAATGTATGATTCAAGAACAAATCTGTCATTACAGGTTGTAGAAAATGTAAAAGATAATCTTAAGCAGAATATTTATAAAACAATAATACCAAGAAATATACGATTAGCTGAAGCACCAAGTCATGGTTTACCAATTAATCTGTATGATACTAAATCAACAGGAGCAGAAAGTTACAGATTATTAGCTGAAGAAGTTATGGGAAGAGAAGAATAATAATAGTGGAGGATAGCATGGTAACAGAAAAGAAAACCAGTAAAATATCAAAATCAAGAGGTTTAGGAAAGGGAATAGCAGCTTTAATTCCAGAAGATGATGGTAATGAGGATAAAGTAGTAGTTAAAGAGGTTGTAAAGGAAGTAGTTAAGGAAGTTCCCGTGCCAACAGAAACTAAACTAAAGATTTCACAAATTGAGCCTAATAAGAATCAGCCAAGAAAAGCATTTGATGAAGATGCTCTTATAGAGCTTTCGGAATCAATAAAGCAGTATGGTGTCTTGCAACCACTTCTTGTACAAAAGATGGATAAGAATTATCAGATTATAGCGGGTGAAAGAAGATTCAGGGCAGCAAGACTGGCTGGGGTAAAGGAAGTTCCAGTTATAATAAAAGATTATTCATCGCGAAGTAATGGAAATAGCTCTTATAGAGAATATTCAGAGAGAAGACCTGAATCCAATTGAAGAAGCACTTGCATACAGACAGCTCATTAAAGATTACAGATTGAAGCAGGGATGAAGTTGCAGAAAAGTAGCTAAATCAAGAACAGCAATTACTAATTCATTAAGATTGTTAAAACTTGATGACAGAGTACAGGAAATGGTGATTGAAGGAAAATTAAGCAGCGGTCATGCACGAGCAATAATAGGTATTGAAGATAAAGAAAAACAGTACATGGTTGCATTGAAAATATTTGATGAAAAACTAAGTGTAAGAGATGTTGAAAAGCTTGTTAAGAATATTGATAAATTAGATAAAACTGTGGAAAAGAAAAACCAGAAAATGATTTTGTTTATAGAGATTTCGAAGAAAAGTTAAAGAAAATTATGGGAACACAGGTTGTTATTAAGAACAAAAATAATAACAAAGGAAAAATAGAAATACAGTATTATTCACAGGCAGAACTGGAAAGAATATACGATCTGTTAAAGAAAGTTAATGAATAATAAAATTAAAGGATTAATTAAATAAATATTGTGAAATACGAGGTTACAAAAATATGTTAGATGTATTTGGTTTGTTTAAAGTGGATACACTGTATGTAGTTATAGGACTTCTGGTACTTACTGTTGTTGCTATAGTACTTGCAATTGTTGCAATATGTAAGTCAGTATCCATGATGAAAAAATACGAGATGATGATGGAAGGCTCTGATGGAAAGAGCATGGAGAAAATGGTAAGAAAATATACCGATGACATTATCAATCTTCAGAAGACAAGTGAGGCTAATACAGAAGCAATTAAGGATATATATGAAAAGATGCAGCTTACATTCCAGAAGGGTTGGTGTTAATAAGTATGATGCATTCCATGAAATGGGTGGAAAATTAAGCTTTGCGCTATGTATGCTTGATAAGAAAGACAATGGATATGTTGTAAATGTAATGCACAGCAATGATGGCTGTTTTGCTTATATTAAGGAAATAGTTAATGGAAAGTCTTATATTGAGCTTGGAAAAGAAGAAGAGAAAGCTGTTAATCAGGCACTGGCAGGTCGTATGGGAGACGAAGAATTAAGCAAAGAAGTTAATGATTTAGTACAGAAAGATAAAATGTAATTGAAAATATACTAAAAAGGTGCATAATAGCATTTGGTAAATTTGATAAAATAGTGTCAATTATAGGACACGGAAATGAGGAGTAATGTTAGATTTAAAATTTGTCAGAGAAAACCCGGATATTGTTAAACAGAATATTAAGAATAAATTTCAGGACAGAAAGCTTCCACTTGTAGATGAAGTTATTGAGCTTGATGCTAAGGCTCGTGCAACACAGACAGAAGCTGATGAATTAAGAGCAAACAGAAATAAGCTTTCTAAGCAGATAGGTGCTCTTATGGCACAGGGCAAGAAGGAAGAGGCTGAGGCAGTTAAGGCACAGGTAAGTGCAGATGCTGCAAAGCTTGCTGAATTAGAAGCTGATGAGAAGGAACTTAATGAGAAAATAACTAAGATAATGATGACTATTCCTAACATCATTGATCCTAGTGTGCCAATTGGTAAAGATGACAGTGAGAATGTTGAAATCGAGAAGTTTGGTGAGCCTGTAGTTCCTGATTTTGAGGTTCCATATCATACAGATATTATGGAAAGATTCAATGGAATTGATATGGATGCAGCTGGTAAGGTTGCTGGTAACGGTTTTATTACCTTATGGGTGATATTGCAAGACTTCATTCAGCAATTATTTCATATGCAAGAGATTTCATGATTGACAGAGGATTCACATATTGTATTCCTCCTTATATGATAAGAAGTAATGTAGTTACTGGTGTTATGAGCTTTGATGAAATGGATGCCATGATGTATAAGATAGAAGGTGAAGATCTTTATCTTATCGGAACAAGTGAACATTCAATGATTGGTAAGTTTATTGACACAATTACACCAGAGGAAGAGCTTCCTAAGACACTTACAAGCTATTCTCCATGTTTCAGAAAAGAAGGGTGCTCACGGTATCGAGGAAAGAGGTGTATATAGAATCCATCAGTTCGAGAAACAGGAAATGATTGTTGTCTGCAAGCCAGAAGAAAGCAAAATGTGGTTTGATAAATTATGGAAGAATACAGTAGATTTCTTCAGAACAATGGATATTCCGGTAAGAACACTTGAGTGCTGTTCAGGAGATTTAGCTGATCTTAAGGTTAAATCAATCGATGTTGAAGCATGGTCACCAAGACAGAAGAAGTACTTCGAGGTTGGTTCATGCTCTAACTTAGAGATGCTCAGGCTAGAAGACTTAAGATAAGAGTTCAGGGTAAGGACAAGAATAAGTACTTTGCACATACTCTTAACAACACATGTGTTGCACCTCCAAGAATGCTTATTGCATTTCTTGAGAACAACCTTCAGGCAGATGGAAGAGTACTTATTCCAGAAGCACTCCGTATGTACATGGGTGGAAAGACAGAATTAGTTCCAGTTAAGTAATAGGAATATTATATAATATTATAAAAATGTGGATAAAACATATTAAATGAATATGCTTTATCCACATTTATTTTATATTATCCACAAATTTTGTGGATAACTGTGTGAAAACTGTGGGGAATTAAGTTAAAACTGTTGAAAACTCTACTGGAAATCTACAACATTTATCCACTGCTCAAGAAGTTCTTTTTCTTCTTCTTTATTCTTAGTAAGTCTTGCTGCAGCAACTAATGGAAGCCATTCATTAACATATGAACGTTTTGTATTAGTCAATTCACAGAAAGTACTTATGTATTTTCAGGAATATCACTCTTGTCACCAAACTGTAATTTAAGAAGTAAAATGTATTCGCAATATCGGCAGATGCATTACCCTGTGTTGCATGTACCCAGTCAACTGCTGTAATTTCTTCGATATTACCCTTGGCATCTGCAGATACAATAATATTGTCAGGACAATAGTCTCCGTGACAAAGCTTAGTATGATTCTTCATGGAATTGAGTCTTGTAAGAAGTTCATACTTAACACTGTTATCAAGTTGTTCAATTGAGTTAATCTGGCGGTTCATCTTATCCTTTAATACCAGAAGAAGTGGGTTAGACTTCTTCTGGAAAGATATCTGGTATTCAACCATTTTCTTAATATAATCATCTGCCTTGTCAGGGTATTTTTCAATTAACTGTGTAAGAGTAGGACCTTCAACATATTCACTTGTGATAGACCATTTACCGTCAGTAACAGCAACCTCTAAGAGTTTTGGAATATTAACACCGCATCCTCAACTCTTGCAGTATTAAGAGCTTCATATAATACATCTGACTTGTTGTAGTTCTTATCAAAGACCTTAATCGCTTTGTTGTTCTCTACATATACTGATTTTAACTTGGATTTTGCTAAATATTTTTCATACGACATGTCTTCCTTTCTTAAAATAATAATGATGATTATTTACCATAGTAAGCCTTTAAGTACATGGCTTTCATTTCACTCATAAGAGGATATCTTGGGTTAGCACCAGTACACTGGTCATCAAATGCGGCTTCTGTCATCTCATCAAGAGTTGCAAGGAAGTCTTCCTCTTTAACACCATAATCTGCAATAGTTTTCTTAATTCCTACCTTTGCCTTTAATTCTTCAATAGCCTTGATGAGGTTTTCAAATTTCTCATCATCATCTTTACCCTGAATTCCGAGGAAGTCAGCACACTCAACATAACGTGCTTTGCAATGTGGATACTGATACTGTGAGAATGTTCCCATTTTGTTGGAACCTCTGCAGCATTGAATCTCATTACATCAGTGATAAAGGGCATTAGCAATTCCGTGTGGAAGTGGTGATATGCACCAAGTTTATGTGCAAGTGAGTGGCACACTCCAAGGAAAGCATTAGCAAAGCCATACCAGCCATAGTAGAAGCTGTTGCCATCTTTTCTCTTGCAACTGCATCATGTGCACCTAATTCATAAGCTGCTGGAAGATATTCAAATATATTCTTCATAGCCTGTAATGCAAGACCATCTGTATATTCTGTTGCCATAATGGAAGCGTATGCTTCAAGTGCATGTAAGTGCATCAATACCAGAAGCTGCTGTAAGTCCCTTAGGCTGATTCATATGCATGTCAGCATCGATAATAGCCATCTTAGGAAGTAATTCATAGTCAGCAAGTGGATATTTCTGACCGGTTGTTTCATCAGTAATAACTGCAAAAGGAGTTACCTCTGAACCTGTTCCAGAAGATGTTGAGATAGCGACAAAGTAAGCTTTCTCGCCCATCTTAGGGAATGTGTATATTCTCTTCTGATATCCATGAAACGCATAGCCATATCAAGGAAGTCTGCCTCAGGATGTTCATACATAACCCACATAATCTTGGCAGCATCCATTGCAGAACCACCACCGATTGCAATGATTACATCAGGTTCGAAAAGTCTCATGGCTGCGGTGCTCTTTAGCGCATGCAAGTGTTGGATCTGGTGCTACATTATAGAAAGTAGTATGCATAATTCTAAAGAATCTAACTTATCTGTGACACATTTGGTATAACCATTCTTATAAAGGAACTGGTCAGTAACGATAAATGCTTTCTTTTACCCATTACAGTTCCAAGTTCATCAAGGGCAACAGGTAAGCAGCCCTTCTTAAAGTAAACCTCTCAGGTGCTCTAAACCAAAGCATATTCTCTCTCCTCTCAGCGACAGTCTTTACATTAAGCAGATGTTTTACTCCAACGTTCTCAGATACTGAGTTGCCGCCCCATGAGCCGCATCCAAGTGTAAGAGAAGGAGCCATCTTAAAGTTGTAGAGGTCACCGATTCCACCGTGAGATGAAGCGTGTATTGATAAGGCAGCGGCATGTCTTCATTCTTTCAGAGAATTCAGCAATCTTGTCTGCCTGTGTTTCAACATTAATATAAAGAGAAGATGTATGACCAAATCCACCATCAGCAATAAGGTGTTCAGCTTTTGAAAGAGCATCTTCAAAATCCTCTGCCTTATACATTGCAAGAACAGGTGATAACTTTTCATGTGCAAATTCTTCTGAAAGGTCTACAGATGTTACCTCACCGATAAGAATCTTAGTTTCTTCAGGAACAGTAACACTGCTAAAGCAGCGATAGTGTGAGCTGACCAACAATCTTTGCATTAAGGGCACCATTGATAATAATGGTCTTTCTTACCTTTTCTGTCTCGCTCTTATTAAGGAAGTAACAGCCTCTGTATGCAAATTCTTCTTTAACAGCCTTGTAAACCTTCTTGTCAACAATTACAGACTGTTCAGAAGCACATATCATACCATTGTCAAATGTCTTAGAATGAATAATTGAGTTAACAGCAAGTATTACATCTGCTGATTCATCAATGATAGCGGAGTATTACCGGCACCTACACCAAGTGCAGGCTTTCCAGAAGAGTAAGCAGCCTTAACCATTCCAGGTCCTCCGGTAGCCAGGATAATGTCAGCTTCCATAAGTGTATCTGTAAGTTCAAGTGAAGGAACATCTATCCAGCCAATGATTCCCGCTGGGGCACCTGCAACAGCAGCTTCAAGAACAACCTTAGCCGCTGCAATTGTTGATTTCTTAGCTCGTGGATGTGGGCTTATGATAATACCATTTCTAGTCTTAAGTGAAATAAGAGTTTTGAAAATAGCTGTTGAAGTTGGATTAGTTGTAGGGATTACGGCTGCAACAACGCCAATAGGTTCAGCAACTTTTTAATTCCATATGCCTTATCCTCTTCAATAACACCACATGTCTTAGTATTTCTGTAAGCATTATAAATGTATTCTGAAGCATAATGATTCTTGATAACCTTATCTTCTACAATTCCCATACCAGTTTCTTCAACTGCAAGCTTTGCAAGAGGGATTCTTGCTTTATTGGCAGCAAGTGCAGCAGCAGTAAATATCTTATCTACGCTCCTGTGTATAGGTTGCAAAGATGCGCTGTGCCTCACGTACACCTGCAAGTCTTTCTTCAAGAGCTTCGACTGTGTCAACAATTGGGTAATTCTCAGTTAAATTCTTTGACATAACATTTCCTCCATAAATTGATTCGTGTAATATTGATTGATAATAATTTAACAATGTCAATATAACACTAATATAATTATAAGTCAATATTCATTGTAATATTAATTAAAATATGCTATCTTTTACCTATAGTAACAGGGGTTGAATAATGTTTAATTAAGAATGGAGCGCATTATGAAGCGGTAAGTGTTGATAATCTTAGAGAAAAATGATATAGCCCTTCCTATATTATCGCAGGCTGACGCGGTACTTATTCATGCTGATGTTCCTATGACAACAGAACTTATTAGCAGAATCAGGAATCTTGGAACAAGAACTGTATATATAAAGGATGAACAAGAAGGAATTTTAACAGAAAACACATCGTCCGGTAATGTAGAAGAGGAATATCCATATAAGCTGGAAGAAACTGCAAAGAATTCAAGTAGTTAAGAGAATATTAGAAAAACACATTTATAAACATAACGAAGAACTAAAGGTCATTGTTGAGGAAGCACAGAGAATACTGGATTCTGTGCTTGCTGAGCCGGAAGTGGTTAATAATATAACAGAAATCAGGAATGTAAGCACGGATATGTACACTCATTGTATAAATGTATGTGCATTATCTACAATTATGGCACTAAGGCTTAAGATGAGTGACAAGCTAGGTTCATAATGTATCAATGGGTGCAATACTTCATGATATCGGGTTAAGATATATCAATGTTCCTTATGTTAATATTAATGAAGAAAATATGACACCTAAGGATGTTGTTGAATATAAGAAGCATACAATATTTGGCTATAGCTCATTACAGGATGAAGCATGGCTTCCGGATGTGGCTAAGGAAATAGTCCTTTTCATCATGAAAGAATAGATGGTTCAGGATATCCATTCCAGCATAAAGGAGAAAGACTTAAGCCGGAAGTTAAGCTTGTTTCTATCTGTGATGATTTCGATAGCATGATAAGTGGTATCGGAAGTGAAAGAATGAAGATTTATGAAGCAATTGAGTACATAAAGGTTCATGCGGGAATTAAGTATGATTCTACAATCGCAGCGAAGTTTCTGGATTCTGTGGCAGCATATCCTGTTGGATGTACTGTTTATACAAGTGATGGCGGTAAAGGTATTGTTATCAGGCAGAATAAGGAAGCTGCTGACAGACCGGTTATAAGAATGACTCAGCATGCTGATGGAACACCTTATACAGATAATGTAGAGCATAATTTATTAAAGAAACTTACTATATTTATAGTTGATACAGAATAGAGTATCGAGTAATATATGAATTTATATATAAGAGCGCTTGGATTTAATAATATGACATCCAGGGCTGAAGAAAAATTTATTAAAACAGGAATTAAGGAAAGTATAAAGAAGTTTGTGATACGCCACGAGAATTAGATCGTGGCGTTATTATCTTGCGCCTTAGCAATTCAACAGGTTTGTATGTGTATGGAAGATATGAAAAGAATACTTTTAAATATGAGTATTATTTTCCATTTGTAGTGGGAAAGAATTTAAGTGAAAATGAAATGACAATTGAAAGACATCTTGATAAGGAGTCATATGCAGTAATATGTGATGAATTAAAGACAGGAGTTACGCTTATATTCTATCTTCAGAATGTTATGGATTATCTTGAGTATCTATATAGTGGAAAAGATTTTAAGATACCTGATTTTGATCCTGATATTAAGAATGATATAACAAAGGTTCCGATTAAGAACAAAAGGTTGCACTTACAGGGCTTTCTCTTGGTGGAATTATTATGCTTCCAGTGAAAAAGAAAGAAATTCTAAGAAAAGCAGACAGGATGAAATTGCAAGAAAGAATCTAATTCAGGCTGCAAAGAATGGAGATGAGGATGCAATTGAGAGCCTTACAATTGAAGATATTGATACATACAATGAACTTTCTAACCGTGTCATGAAGGAAGATATATTTACTATAGTAGACTCAACATTTATGCCATGCGGTGTAGAATGTGACCAGTATTCCGTCATAGGAGAGATTCTTGAACTGCGTGAAGAGGAGAATATATACACTGGTGAGAAGATATATATTATGGTTCTTGAATGTAACAGTCTTATTATAACTACAGCAGTTAATAAGGAACATCTGCTTGGAGAACCAGCCGTAGGCCGTAGATTCAAAGGACAGATATGGCTTCAGGGAAATGTAAGATTTACTGACTGATATTGTTGTTAAATGTATGCTTTCATAATAAATTGTATTTAATATAGAAATTTACATATTTTTACAAATGTGGTATTATAATACAAGGCATGTAAGAAATCGGAAATGTCAACTAAATATTATTAATTATCAACGAGGAGGGAAAGCTATGAAGTTTTTCAGAAAATTAGGCTTTCAGCTTGTTTTATTTTTATTGTTGCCATTACAATTCCTATTGTAATGCTTATGGTAAGTTCAATTACAACAACTTCGTCTTCAATGGAAAATAATGTGAAGGTAACAAGTGAGCAGACTTTGAATGAAGCACAGAAACAGTTTACTACATATCTTAAGACTCTGTCGCAGCCGGTAGACCGCTTACAAGAAAGAATGAAGTAAAGCATCTTGAGGATCAGGAACATTAAGTGATAATGTTAAGGCAGTAAGAGATTCTCTTATTGCATCAGTTAAGGTTACTAATGGTGCAGAAAGAGCGTTCTTTGCTACTAATACTAATCTTGAGATTACAGGTTGGGGAGAATATAACCCAGAGACTGGTAAGACACTTAGTAAGGGTGGTCTTGAGAATGGTGTAGACAGAACTAAGGAAGTATGGTACACAGATTGTAAAGGTCTTAAGGCAAGAAACAGCATTTATGCTTATTTTTCAAAGCCATATTACAGCAAGGATTTTGATAAGACAATAATTACTGTTTCACAGGAAATTAAGCATTCAGACGGAACGAATTATGGTATTGTGGGTATGCATATTGATTTTCTGAGATTACAGATTTTGTACAGGGTATCGGACTTCTTAATACAGGATTTGTTGTCCTTGCAGATGAAGATGGTAATATACTTGTTAATAATGATAATAACAAGTATGTAACAGATTCAGTATCAGGACTGAATTGCTGGAGTACAGTTAAAGGTCTTACAGAGAATGATTATGATAAAGCATTTTCATTTGATGAAAACATTAATGGTGAAAAGGTACATGTAGTAACATCTAAGGATGCTGTTACAGGATGGACACTTGTTGGTTTTATCAGTTCTAAAGAAACATCTGCTACAACTAATAAGATGATTAGCAATACTGTTATATTCAGTATTATCGCATTTGTTATTGGAATTGGTATTGCACTTGCAGTTACAGCTTCTATGACTAAGGAGATTAAAGGTTTCTGGACATATGAAGGATGTTGCGGGTGGTGATTTAACAGATAGAATTGATGTAAAGAAGAAGAATGAGTTTGGAGACCTTGAGAATAACTTTAACAACATGGTTGAGAACATGGCAGTTCTTATTAAGGGTGTTGAGGAAAAGAGTGGAGTTATAGTAGATGCATCTGCTAAGATTGCAGGAGTATCTAAGTCTACTACAGAGACAGTAGGTCAGGTTTCAGAGGCTATACAGAGTGTTGCAGTTGGTGCATCAGGTCAGGCAGACAGTACACAGACAGCAACACAGGAAGTAGAAAATCTTGCAGACAGATTAAAGGAAACTAAGGCTTATGTAACTGATATCAGTGATATGTCTGTTGAAACACAGAAGTTAAGTAATAAGGGACTTACAATTGTTGATGAACTTATTACTAAGGGACAGCGTTCAATTGATAACTCTAAGATTTCTAAAGCAGTTGTATCTGAGATGGTAAGCAGTATAGAGAAGATTAATTTCATATCAGATGCCATTACAGAAATTACAGAGCAGACTAACCTGTTATCACTTAATGCTTCTATTGAGGCAGCAAGAAGGAGAGAGCGGTAAAGGATTCGCAGTCGTTGCTGATGAGATAAGAAAGCTTGCTGAACAGTCACAGCAGTCAACAGATGAGATTAAGGAGATTGTTAATGAGATTACTATTAAGTCACAAGGTTGAGCAGACAATGGATGAGTCAGTTGGTATTATAGAGGAACAGAATGTTTCTATTAAGGATGCTAAGGAACTGTTTAATACAATTTCTGATTCAGTTAACGGACTTAAGAGGTCTTGATAACATTACACAGCTCAATGAAGCTATGGATACTAATAGAAGTAATGTTGTAAGCAAGATGGAAGATGTTGCAGCAGTAGCAACTGAGACCGCAGCAGCTTCTGAAGAGGTTACAGCATCAGCCGTTGATGTTGAGCAGACAATGCACGACCTTAATGAATTTACAGTTGAACTTGATAATATTGCTGAAGCTCTTAAAGAGGCTATTGATAAGTTCAAGTTACAATAATTAAACTAATCCGATAAATGTGTTTATGGAAGCTGCCACTCAGGCGATTGTAATCGCCGGGTGGCAGCTTCTTTCTCATGGTATCATTGACCTTGCTGATGTTTTGTGATAAAATCTCTCTTGGTGTTTAGCCAAGTTGTTCTCATAGTTAAGTGGATATAACGGGGACCTCCTAAGTCTCAATCCCAGTTCGACTCTGGGTGGGAACATTTATATTAACAAGTGATGGGCAGTGGCGATGGGAATCGTTGCTGCTTGTTTTTGTGGGGAGACTGTGTTTTAATAAGACAATATGTTAATATTATAAAGACCAGCTTTCAGGAGTGGAAAATATGCAGGGAAAAGAAAGAACATTCACACCAGAGGTCGAAAAAGTCTGGAATAAGGATTATCAGTGTGAGTATTACAGAGGGGTTATAATAGATGGAGAGGACAATATAGTTGAGCGTTGCACAAGAACCCATGCAAGCTATGATGCTGCATTAGACGAGGCGAAGAAGAAAATGGCTTACAGCCCATTATATTATCGTCAGGCAGGCGCAGATATAAAGGAAAAGCTGGAAGAGTATAAAAAGAAAAAGGCTATTGAAGAAAAGCAAAATGCCGTGGTTATTTTGATACTAAGGAATTTAGGGAATGGCAGTATATGTATGAACCGAAAGATGGTGGAATACTGTACCGGTTCAGATATAAAAATCAGATGAGTGAAGCGTCTGCATTTTTATCAGCTAAAAGTGGCTCATCAGCTGTTGTTCCGCTTTTAGCAAACGAAGTATACAGGAAAGGTGAATCTGATAAAATATTTTATGAGAGCAGGATCAGAAGTGAGTACGATATAGAAAAGCTGCCGGGGCATAAAGACATATGGAAAATAACCTCTATTGTAAATGTTACACAGAATAAGAATCAGGACAGTAAGGTTACTGTCAGGTATCTTAAGTTTGGCAATCTCACCAAAGAATTTAAAAGCGGGAGAAGAAGAAAACAATAGTTATTAAAAGAAAATGGGCATTTTACAACGACCTTATGGAATATATACACAATTATGCCGATATCAGATAATAAGAAGCATTTGTAAAAATGTGATTTCAGGAGGCATGAATTTATCAAATATAATGGGAAGCGCAGATACCAGTGTTGTTGCAGCTTCTAAAAATAAATGGAAACTGACAGACTCTTTAAAAGATAAAATTGCTGAAATGGCGAAAAAAGATGCACAGAACAATGAATATATGGGAAATGAATTTAAGAGTTTAAGAAAGTCAGAAATAAGCAAGGTAGCGCCAGACAGAGCTGCTTTGATTGGAAAATTCAGTTATCTGACAGGTTCTGGCAATGCGTCTGTCATGAAAGAAGTGAGGAAGCAGATAAAAGATGGCTGTGCATGTTATTTGGAGAGCCGTATGAGGCAGAATGTCAGGGAAAAGGCTTTGGTTCAGCAGTTCATGTATATAATGAAGACGGAGAAGAGATACTTACATATACAGGCGTTGTTGGCTGGCGAGGCAAAAGAAACAAAGGCAGAGACTAAAGTCAATTCTGCTTTAAAACAACATATTATGAAGCTTATTCGGCAGAAAGAAAGGCATTAAAGAGCAAAGAAAGTGATAATATAGAAGTAGGACCAGATAATACATTTGATGCAAGAGCGTAGCTTATTGCAATATCTTTATAAAAATTATCGACATACGCGCGCATACACGATATAATGAGCGTTAGCAAGGGAAACATGCTTGCATGCTCATCCCGAGCGGCGAATGACGATCATGAACGGAGTTCATGATATAATATGTTTGTTTGCTCTAGTATATAGATATCACGAGATTAGAATAAGTAACAGAGGAAAATGTTTATGAATTATATTGTTATGGATCTTGAGTGGAATCAGAGTGCCAAGGGAAAACAATTTTCTGAGGATCATTTTCCTTTGAGATTATACAGATAGGCGCGGCGAAGTTAATGAGAAGCTTGATATTGTAGATGAGTGGCAGTGTACCATTAAGCCACAGGTGTATACAAAGCTGCAGAATACAGTCAGGAAGATACTAGGGATAACAGAAAATGACCTTGCTAACGGAACGGATTTCGTATCGGGTGTTACTGAATTTCTTGAATGGTGCGGTGAGGATTATACATTTGTTACATGGGGAAGCATGGATATTACTGAATTAAGAAGGAATATGAAGTTTTATGAAGTGCCGGAGAATTTCCCAAAGCCGCTTCTGTATCTTGATCTTCAGAAACTTTACAGTATTAATTTTCAGATGGCAAGACACGCATGAATCTTAAATCTGCAATCGATGAGCGAGGGAATCAAGGGTGATGAGCATTATCATTCAGCAATGAGTGATGCAAGGTACACAGCTAAGATAATGAAGAAGCTGGATTTCGACAGAGTTAAGAAGTTCTGCAGTATAGACACATTTACAATTCCAGAGTCAAGAAAGGACGAGGTATATCTTAACTTTGGAACTTATGAAGTATATTTCAAAGGATTTGCTACAAGGGACAAGGCTGCAAGCGACAGAACTGTACGTTCCGCAAATGTTTTATGTGGCAGGACTATGACAAGAACGGTTAAGTGGTTTGCTACTAATTCGAAATGCTATTACGGCTTGTTTACGTGTGATGAACATGGGCTTATAAAGGGCGTTTCAGAGTTAAACAGACCGAAGAAGGCAGATATTATGCAGTCAGAATTATGAAGCACACGGATGAAAAGGGCGCACTTAAGATATATGAAAAGCAGATAAAGAGAGGGAACACAGACGAGGCGGCGTCAGGCTGAAAACTCTCAGAACAGAAATAATGGCATGTCAGAAATCCAACTGACATGCCATTTTAATATATTTAATATCAGAACATTAATCCATATATTACTGCAAGACCAAGAATCACCTGGATAATTGTGAATCTGAAAACAACCGCGTATCTGACCAGTCTTTATTCTTTCTCATATGGTCGTGGATTGGTGTACGAAGGTTCTTCATTAAGTTGATGTGAAGAAATCTCATGAAAGAAACCTTGATAAGACCAAGTCCGCCATCGAGAATAATTACAAGTGCCATTGGAATATAAAGCAGCGGTGCATGGAGCTTGAGGAATGTAAATGCTATAAATATTCCTATTGCTCTCGAACCGGCGTCACCCATAAGCAACTTGCTTGGTGATGCGTTGAACCACAGGTAGCCGAGGATACACACAATCATAATAAGAACGGTGTGTCTGTAAGCTGATTCAATATTAAATGACTTAAAAGTACATACACTGAGGCAAGTGTTACAACAGAGAGTGTACCACATAAGCCGTCAACACCATCTGAACAGTTAGTAACATTGATACTTACCCATATAAGTATAATAATAAGTATTGCATAGATGATTGGATTAAGAGTTACTGTCTTTCCAAAGAATGCAAGGTCAAATGTGTTAGGGTTGTAATGCGGTAAGTAACTGCCGCCATAACCGATATTGCAAGGTCAATAAGACCTTTCTTTAAATTACCCCATGGTGATGAAGCACTGTCATCAAGGTATCCGCTGAGCATTGCGGCAAGCACAAGTATAAGATAAATGATAAGCTCGGCACTTAAGTTTACGAATAATGCACATGTGACTGTGAATGTAAGAATGAAAATCATGCCGGCGCCTCTTGGCTTCCAACTGATTTACTTCCGTTGATGGCATAAGCTCTTCCGGCATCTCTTGGAAGAAGATTCTTGCCAAGAGCAATTGCAGCTATTGTAAATGCGAAGGCAAATAAAATGCTTACAAATGCTATGATGTTGGTGAAACTTTCGTTAATAATATAGTATATCATAAGAATTTAATACTCCTTTTCATCTTTCTAACTTATATAAAGCATTTATTTCAATGCGATTTACAGTATAACATAATATATGTGAAATGAACATTTTTTGCATATGAAATGTAGTAATTAATTTGCTAATGTGGTAATATACTATTAATTAATGGGATAATCTGAGGGGACCCATGAGTATCGTGTAGGATAATAATATAATGGAGGATTTTATGAAGAATATGCAAAAATACGAGCAGCTGGCAATCACAGAAGTGGATGCATATCTTTTGGACAGGGAACTCATTATGAGATATATAACAAAATGGGTGCGCATGTTGGAGTAAAAGACGGAAAAGAGGTGTGTATTTTGCTGTGTGGGCACCTGCAAGGGAAGTCTATGTTATAGGTGAGTTTAATAACTGGAATGCATATGGTTATGATATGAAGAAGATTTCAGATGGTGGAATATATGATTTGTTCATACCGGGAGCTAAAGCTGGGGATATGTATAAGTACCTTATTATTTCACAGAGTGGAGAGGCACTTTACAAGGCAGATCCATATGCTAATCAGGCACAGTTAAGACCAGAGACAGCATCAATAGTTGCCGATCTTTCAGGTTATGAATGGAAAGATTCTGAATGGGTTGAGAAGAAGAAGACAGAGAATCATCTTAAAGCACCTCTTTCTATATATGAATGTCATCTTGGCTCATGGAAGAAGAAAGATGATGGAACAGAGGACGGATTTTATACATATAGAGAATTGGCACCTGAGCTTGCAAAATATGTAACAGATATGGGATACACACATATTGAACTTATGGGAATTGCAGAGTATCCATATGATGGATCATGGGGATATCAGGTAACTGGTTATTATGCACCTACAGCAAGATACGGAACACCTAAGGATTTCATGTATTTTGTAGATTATATGCATGAAAAAGGAATTGGTGTAATTCTTGACTGGGTACCGGCACATTTTCCAAAGGATGCACATGGACTTGCTAATTTCGATGGAAGCTGTGTATATGAGTATGCAGACCCTAGAAAGGGAGAGCATCCTGACTGGGGAACGAAGGTATTTGATTATTCCAAGAATGAAGTGGCTAACTTCCTTATTGCTAATGGAATGTTCTGGGTGGACAAGTTCCATATTGATGGTTTAAGAGTTGATGCTGTTGCTTCAATGCTGTATCTGGATTACGGAAGGACAGAAGGAAACTGGGTTCCTAACAAATATGGTGACAACGGTAATCTCGAAGCAATCAGCTTTTAAAGCATTTTAACAGCATGTTAAAGAAGAGATTCCCACAGGCAATAACTATAGCTGAGGAGTCAACAGCATGGCCTATGGTAAGTGGTGATCCTGACAATGGGGAATGTCTTGGCTTTACATTTAAGTGGAATATGGGCTGGATGCATGATTTCCTTGAATATATGAAACTCGATCCATATTTCAGAAAGTTTAATCATAGCAAGATGACATTTTCATTGATGTATGCTTACAGCGAGAATTTCATTCTTGTGCTTTCACATGATGAGGTTGTACATCTTAAGTGTTCTATGCTTGGTAAAATGCCTGGTGACAGGGAGGACAAGTTCAAGAATCTTAAGCTGGCATATGCATATATGTGTGGACATCCTGGCAAGAAGCTTTTATTCATGGGACAGGAATTTGGTCAGTGGAATGAGTGGAGTGAGAAGCGTGCTCTTGACTGGTATCTGTTAGAGGATGAAAGTCATACAGAACTTAAGGATTTTACGAAGAAGTGTCTGAAGCTTAATAAGAATTATCCATGTCTGTATGCTACTGATTACAGCAGTGAAGGATTCAGATGGATTAATGCCAATGATAAAGATAATAGCGTTTTATCATTTATGAGAATCAGTCCGGATGGAAAGAAGAATCTTCTCTTTGTACTTAATTTTACACCCGTTGAAAGAGACAGCTTCAGAATAGGAGTTCCGTTCAAGACTAAGTATAAGCTGGTTCTTGGAGATAATGAAGCTGACCAGAAGAAGACTCTTACAGCCGTTAAGGGAGATTGTGATGGATATCCGCAGTCATTGCTTATTGATTTACATAAGTATGGAATAGCTGTGTATGAGTTTAACGGTGATGTTTCTAAGGTTCATGCTACGAAGATATAGGAGAATAATATAGAGAAAGGGAGCTGGTTTGGATTTTTATTAATTCTGAATTAGCTTCCTTTTATTTGCTATAATATATCTCTCAATTATCCGCCACATCTGCCGAAATATTTATTATATGACAATGAGTGATTGTTTCAGACAGTAAATAAGAAAGGCAGCAGAATATGACATATACAGTTTCGGGCGCGAATTTTAATAAAGATGTTGCGGCACAGGAACATCTATTAATTATAAAGAAAATAAGGCGGTTAAAAGTGAAGGTGTGGCAGGCTCATTTGCAGGAGTGGTAATCTCTGGCAGTGTGACAGCTGCAACTGACAATACATATGAGGGACTTCTTAAGGAGGCAGATGATGTAAAGAGCCAGATTATGGCGAGTGCTTCCAGTGCAAAGATAAGCCTTAAGGCATTGATGATGAAGTTATCAGGTGCTGATGCGGTAAAGCTAGATGAGGACGGCTTTAATCTTACAGATGCTACACCAGATGATATGGTTAATATTATTGAGAAAATTAAGATTGAACTTGCGATGCACTCTGATGATTATGTTAATTATGGCACAGCAGTTTCTAAGGATAAGATTGAGAGTGTGACTGGAAGTGCAGCAACAGCGGCAAGTGTCGAGAGCCGTATGCAGGGAGCAGATATAGCTGTCAATGATGAAAGTGTTGCTGAGGTTAAAAGCACACTTGAAAAGAGTAAAGAGTTAAAGCCATTATCAGAGAACACAAAGAATTACATGGTTGCTAATGGCATTGAGCCTTCAATTGCTGGAATATATCAGGCACAGGCGGCAACCTCATCAAGTATCAGTGCAGATGGCGTTACAATAGGAAGGTGTGTAAATGCAATATCTGACGCTGATTTTGAAGCGTTAAGGCCGGGAATTGAGAAGATAATTGCTTCGTCAGGACTTGAGGTTAATGATAATACACTTGCGGATGCAAGAGCATTTATTGATGCACAGATTCCTGTTACTAAAGAAAATCTTGAATATAAGGCACAGCTTGATGCGATAGATATTGAAAAGATTCAGGCTGACCCTGATGAAATGCTTAATAAGATACTTGATAACATGAAGCTTGGAGGCAAGGCAGAGAATACGCTCGTTACAGGTTCGCCAATTGATGATATAAGGACAGCTCTTGATACTATTAACAGGGCAGAGTATTCAGATGTTGCAAATGTGGTATCAAAAGGAGAAACATTTACAATAGCAAGCCTTAAGCTGGAGATGGATGCAAGAAGCTTCAGAATTGAATACAGTGCAGCATCAGTAAGCACAGGAAATAGTGAAGTTAGAAATCAGGCATCTGATGTACAGCAGGCAGCAGATAAGGCGTATGACACGCTTGTAACAGCAAGAGTTCTTATGAGTGCGAATGCGTCTGTATATCTAGTCAAGAATAACATTTCTATTCTTACAACTCCGATAGATGAGCTTAATTCAATGCTTATGGAATATGAACAGGCGGATGGAATGTATGAAGAAGCGCAGATTGCATATACAGATGTTCTTGAAGCAAGAAAGACATTGAATGAGATAGTAAGAAATCCTGCGCGTGTATTTGCCAGTATGTTTGACAAGATGAATGAAACTTATGAGGCAGTCGGAACTCAGATAAGAGGCGATTTGGGTGATTCATTAAAGAAGGCAGTACAGGGAAGTGCTGATGATATTATTAGGGAGCTTGGACTTGAGGGAACTGATGAGGACAAGGAAGCAATAAAGGTACTGGCTGCTAATAACATGGATATGACAAAGGAAAATGTAGAGACAGTCAAATCTGTTAATGCAATGATTAATAATCTTATTAAGAATATGAAACCAGAGACAGTTCTTAATATGATAAAAGACGGAGTAAATCCAATGAATGCTTCAATTGAGGAAGTAAACGAATATCTTACAGAGGCTAATGATAAAGCATCTAAAGATAATGAGGAGAAGTTTTCAAAATTTCTTTATAAGCTTGACCGTACCAATGGTATTACTAAAGAGCAGAGAAAGCAGTTTATAGGAATATACCAGATGATGAATATATTCACCAGAGATGCCGGAGTGGCAGCAGGTGCGTTGATTAAGCAGGGAGCTGAGGTCACTATGAATAATCTTATGACTGCATATAATTCAAGAAAGCATTATGACATGGACACTGTTATTGATGAGAATACAGGAATGGCAGAGGTAAGCGGAATTGCTAACTATTACAGTGCATTATTCATGGCAAATGGTGGATTAGTTACCCCGAATACATTAAAGAATGTGGATAACTCATCCGGAATCGGAGAACAGTCCGTTGAAATGTTTATTGAACAGTTAGAGGATAACTATGATGCGGCAGCCGAGGAACAATATTATGAGGAATATCTTAAGGAACAGCAGGCAGCAGTGCAGGCAGGAGCTGATATATTGAGGCAGATAAGAAATGCAGATACAGAAATAAACAGTGGTAACATACAGGCTGTGAAAGCATTTTTAGAATCCGGACAGTTCCCGGATATCAGAGGTGTTAAGACAACACATGATTATGCAAGGGATTCGATTGAAAAAATCGGACATAAAGAAAAACTGTCACTTATGTATGAAGAAATGAAAGATGAGACAGAGGAAGAACTTCAGGAGGTTCTTTCCAAAGCGGGAGACCTTGATACACAGATAGATGTCAATTACGAGGGATTTCTGGATTTAAGACTTAAAGACAGAACAATTGGATATATTAAGAATCTGGCATTAAGGCATGATTACAGAATACCATATATAACAGACTCAGGAAGTACAGGAATGCTGAAGCTTACATTGGTTCAGGATGACGACAATAAAGGTCGTATATCTGTAAACATGCTAAGCAGCGTATTAGGAAAAGTTTCTGTTGAGGCTAAGGCTGACAGAGAAAGTCTTGGTATGTACATTGTCAGTGACACAGCAGTTTCAGATGAAGGAATCAAGCTTCTTGATGATATGGAAGAATCCTTAAAAGAAGTATTTGGCTTTACAAATGTGTCTGTAAATACTACAAAATCGTCAGATGTGCCATATGTGACTTATGAGGCAGCGGCGGATAGTGTGGCAACAGATAAGCTGTATGAAATTGCAGCACAGATTGTAAAACAGCTTGCAGGCTAAAGATTTGCACAGAAAATCCGATATATAGAGCATGAACAGGTAAATTAGACAGACAGAAAGGTTAAGATATGAGAATAGGAACTAATGTGGCAGCGATTGTTGCCAATAATGCATTACAGAAATCACAGAATAATCTGTCAACATCAATACAGAGATTATCATCAGGATACAAGATAAACGGTTCTAAGGATGATGCCGCAGGCTGTGCAATATCTGAGAAAATGAGAGCTCAGATAAAAGGTCTTGATCAGGCTGGGAATAATGCTAAGGATGGAGTTTCTGTTATAAGTACAGCAGAAGGTGCAATCAATGAGATCCAGAGTATGCTTACAAGATTAAAGGAGCTTAGTGTACAGGCAGCTAATGATGTTAATTCAGATGATGAAAGAGAAGCTATCCAGAAAGAGATAAACCAGATTAATAAAGAGATAGACAGAATATCAGAACAGACAGAATTTAATACACAGTCTCTTATTAACGGTAATCTTTCAAGAAGAGTATATTCAGACCTGCAGGGAGTTAATCAGCTTTCAGTATCTGATAATTATACAGCAGGCATATATGGAATTACAGTTACAGAGGATGCCAGACAGGCTATCGCGGTAGGTACGGGTACTATCAGCATGTCAGCTACAACTCCTATTGCAGCTGATGAGGCAGGTGTAATAAAGATTAACGGTTACAGTATTAACATTACAGAGGGGGATACTCTGGATGTAGTAATGGGAAAAATAATTGATGGTGTTAATATTACAGGTGGCTCTGCATTTGCAACAGCAAGCCTTAATAATGATACAGCAGCTAATGGAACAGAATATGCAGGCTATGAGCCAACAGCCAGTTATGCGGGTTCGACACTTGTTATTATGACTAATCAGTACGGAAGTGACCAGAGAATGAATATAACATGTGATAATGCAAGTCTTGCAAATATGCTTGGAATACCACAGGCTGCTGCAAAGGATGGAATTCTCGTAGAGGGAAGTGATGTTAAGGCAGAGATTGCTACTGATAATAATGGAGACAGAGTAGGATTTGCCAATTCAGCAATTGTTTCTACAAAAGGAACTGTTATAACAGTAACAGATGTTAATAATAAGAATTTTTCTTTGGATGTTCCGGGGAATACAGTGGGAACTATTTTTGATGACAGCAACAATAATGGTTCGTCTGTTGCTGGTGCAGGAACAGCAAAAACAATCAATCAGGAAGTTACAGATGTTGGTACAATGAGCATACATGTAGGAGCTAATCAGGATCAGGTTATTGTTATTGATATACCGGCAATTACAACATATACATTAGGAACAGATAATCTTAATGTTATGACTCATTATACAGCATCACAGGCTATATCAACTGTAGACCAGGCTATTACCAGGACTAATGAAATACGTTCGAAGCTTGGTGCGTATGAGAACAGATTTGATCATACAACTAATAACCTTGATGTTTCTAACGAGAATCTCACCAAGTCTTTATCAACTATGATAGATACTGATATGGCAGAGGAAATGACAACATATACATCAGAAACGGTTCTTACACAGGCTGCCACATCAATACTTGCACAGGCTAATGAAAGACCTTCACAGGTATTGCAGTTATTACAGTAAATGTAGTAATAATGTTGTAGTAGTCGTATTGGAAAGGAAATGTATGACTAAGGAATTGATAAAAACATTTCAATATAGGATTACGCAAGCCACTGCATCACAGCTTGTTGTAATTCTGTATGATTTAGCAGACCGGTATCTTGAAGATGCATGCGAATCGGATGAAGAAGTGCAGATAAGGGATAACATATATATGTCTGGTAAAGTTATTGACCAGCTGATAAGTGGATTGGATATGCAATATGAAGTGTCTGCTAATCTTTTTTTGATATATAATCATATAAAAAGAACTCTTATATCTGTATCAGTAAATCTTAACAAAGCAGAATTAAAACGCGTCAGGGGATTGCTGAAGAATTTAAGGGAATCTTTCTATGAAGTCAGTAAACAGGATACATCAGAACCACTGATGAAGAATACACAGACAGTATATTCAGGTCTTACATATTCTAAGGGCGGAATCAGTAATGAGACACAGACAGATAATATAGAAAACAGAGGATTCAGGGTATAGCTCCGAATCCTCTGTTTGTTATAATCTGTGTCTTCTTCTGTTGTAATGTCTTCTCTGACGTTTTCTTCTGGCACGTTCTTCAATTATATAAATAATGAATAATATAACAGCACCGATGCCAACAACTACCCAGATATTGATTTTAATGCATGTCTTAGGCTTATATGATGAAGAAACATCTGTACTGACATAAGGAAGCAGGCTTCCAGTGTCCGTGCCGGCAGCAGATATATTAAGTGTAGTTGTGCCTACAGTATTATCATTGTACAGGAACTTAAGATGTGTTGTCATAACACCATTTTCATTGGTCATGTCATAATTATCATCAACCGTCATAGTTACATTTGATAATGAACTTTTATTAGGTATTGTGATAAATGAAGCATTCAGTCCGAAGTTTAGTGAAAGTGTCGAGAAAACAGCTGAATTATAATAATTATCATTGGAAAACATAGCTCCGAGCTGACTTCCTGTAGTTGTTGATTTCTGAAAATTAGAAAAGCCCCAGTCAAAAAGCGTTTTTGTATCAGTATATCTTAAATCATCTGTTGCTTCCTTAAAAACAACACATATGAGACGCATGCCATCTTTTTCTGCAAATGTTACAAGTGTGTTCTGGGATTCATCAGTATATCCTGTCTTTCCACCCTTACAGTATTCATAATAGTAAGAACGGCCTTTCAACATCTTATGTCTGTGTCTGATTGTACGCTGTGCAGACATGTTAGTTGCAGGAATTACATATGCGTCAGCAGTAGAATCAATGCTTACGAAAGAAGCATTATTATAACAGCCTCTTGCAATCATTGCCATATCATATGCTGTTGTGTAGTGGTTGGTATTATATAATCCGCTTGCATTGGCAAAATGTGTATTCAAAGCACCAAGTTCTTTTGCCTTGGCATTCATCATATCAACAAATGCGTCTATGGAGCCGGCTACATGCTCACCGAGAGCATAGGCCATTTCATTGGCAGAGTATAATAATAGTCCATGGAGAAGCTGGTTTACAGTAAACTGTTCTCCAACCTTACAACCTAAATTAGCATCCTCATATACATTGATGGAAGTGGCTGCGGCCTGTGAAAATGTTACTACATCATCCATATTGCAGTTCTCAATGGTAAGAAGACCGGTAAGAATTTTGGTTGTGCTGGCAGGATAACATTTTTCATGTGAGTTTCTTTCGAATAGAATAGAGCCTGTGTCAGCATCAACAAGAATACAACTGCTGGAATTAACTTCTGGGGCATCAGGCCATGAAACTTCAGTATTAGCAGTGCCTGTTTCAGAATAGGTTATGTTATATGCGGCAGCGTGTGCATCTGTGGTAAATACAGAACATGCTAATACCGTGGCAGATACTGCGCTGGTTATCTTTATAAGTAATCCTTTAAGAAAATGTTTTTTCATTATATGGATAATTCCTCCGATTAATATAATATACCATTATATTTTAGCTTAGGATTGTCCATAAGTAAACCCTGCTTGGCAAAAAGTGATATTTATGGTAAATAATATATAGGAAACTCAGATTTCGGCTATGTCTGTGTGCGGCATATGCTTTCAGGGAGATTGAGTAAATAAAAGATAGGAGTAACGTATGAGACTTAGAAATGTACCCGGAGCAAGGGAAGTAATGATAGAGAATGAATATGTGTTTACAGAGCCAGATGGGATGAAAGGCACATGGTCACAGGTTTTCGGTAACGATAATCCAATCCGTATTGAGATTGGTATGGGTAAAGGCACATTTATAACAACACTGGCAGCGAATAATCCTGATATTAATTATGTGGGTATTGAAAAGTATTCAAGCGTGCTTTTAAGAGCTGTAGAGAAACAGGATGAGCTTCAGCTTCCTAATTTAAGATTCATCAGAATGGATGCAGAGGCAATATGTGAGGTGTTTGGAGAGGGAGAGGTAGACAGAATATACCTTAATTTTTCAGATCCATGGCCAAAAGACAGACATGCGAAGAGAAGACTTACCTCAAGACAGTTCATGGCGAGATATGATGTTATATTAAAGCCGGACGGACAGGTGGAATTCAAAACAGATAATAAAGATTTATTTGATTTTTCATTAGAAGAGATTAAAGAGGCAGGCTGGGAGCTTCCTGTTGTAACATTTGACTTACATAATGACTCTGTACTTAACGAGGGTAATGTAATGACAGAGTATGAGACAAGATTTTCACAGATGGGCAATCCTATATGTAAACTTGTTGCGGTAAGAAATCATTAATAATAAATGCATATACTATATAAAGGCTTTGGGAGAAATGTTGTGAAGAATAAAGCATTTGCAAGGAAAGTATCAGAAGTGATGTATGTGCATAAAGGTGCGAATTACAGAGTGGTAAGGTTTAAGAATTCCCTCGACGATGTCGTGAGAATCCTTAATACCAAGAAATAATCTAGAGGTCATCGGGCGAGTCATAAGGCTGCACGGTGACTTTTCTTTTTTCCAGAAAATGCTGCACTGTGATGTTTAACAGGTAGCTTAATACGGCAAATACAGGAACTCCGAGGAACATTCCGATTACGCCAAACAACGCACCACCTACGGTTATTGAGAACACAACCCATACAGGCTTAAGACCTGTAGTGCTGCCGATGATACGCGGACCGATAAGCAGACCGTCAACCTGCTGGATGCAGACAATCATGATTACAAATATGATAAGTTTGATAGGGCTTGCGATAACAATAATCACCCCGCCAATCACGCCACCGATGTATGGTCCGAAATACGGAATCATGTTCGTTATGCCGACAATCACGCTTATAAGCACTGCATATGGCAGCTTGAGAATCAGCATGATAATAAAGCAGATAATCATGACAATAATTGAGTCAAATGATTTGCCGATAATATAATTAATAAAAATACTTGCACAATTCTTACAGATGATGCGTGTATTGTCTGCTGTTTTCTTAGGAAGCACGGCATATAAAAATCTCTTAAAATGATAAAAGATATTCTTATTATCAGAAATCATGTAGATGGATACGATAATTGCAATAACAAGATTTAACACACCTGAAAGAATGGCCATGGATGTATTAAGAATGTAAGGAACCATATTGGTAAGTGCACCAGTCATGTAGTCAACAAGTTTAGGAAGAGCATCTTCAATCTTCTGATTAATGAAATTGTAATCAATAGAAGAATTGGCGTGCTTATCCTCAAACTCAGTGAACCAGTTGCGGATATTCTCGTACCATACAGGAGCCTGATTGGCAATCTCTGTAATACTTTTGTATATCTGAGGCACAACAAAGCCTATTAATATTGCAAATGCGCCAACTGCTATCAGGTAAGCAACAAGAATTGAAAGCATTTTGGCGGCTTTCTTGGACTTGATATGGCATACCCCCATGAAGAACCTGTTATAAAGGGTCTTGATAAACGGATAAAGAACAAGCGCAATCATGGCACCAATAAGAAATGGTGACAGTATATGGAATATATTGCCCAATGACTTGACGGTTGCAGGCCAGTTACCAATGAACTTATATATAAGAATTGCACCTAGCACAAAAAGCAGACCATATATAACAATTGTAAAGTATTTGCTGTTAGGCTGGAATACATTCTTGCCAACAGCTTTGTCAGGTTTTGGCGGCTGTTCTTGTTCAGAATCAAGATTAATAGCCTCAATTGGAATATTGTCAACGTGTTTTGGCTGTTGTTCAAATTTTTTTAACTTCATATCAACTCTCTTTTCTTAATAAATGTATATTAAATATAAATATTTTCTCTTAAAATTGGGAATATAATAGAATTATAAGGTGTATAAAGGCACATATCAATATAAAAAACATGGTAAAATGATGAAAAAACAAGAAAATTATAAAAAAAGATAGATTGTTCTTAAATAAATACAAAAAAGTGCTTGCATTTTATTAAACCATGCTATAGAATATCACTTGTGCTTGAGACAACACAAAAGCACAGAACAAAATAAGTTACGCACCGCTAGCTCAGTTGGTAGAGCACCTGACTCTTAATCAGGGTGTCCAGGGTTCGAACCCCTGGCGGTGCACTGGAAGGTCTTATGGTTTAGGGAATCCTAGGTTGTAAGGCTTTTATTTTTATGTTAAGACAAATGTTTGACATAAATATATGAATAGAGTATTATGATAATACAAAGGAACTTACCGATAGACGGCTAGCCTTTGTAGATTAAAGAATTAAAAAATAACTGCCCAAACTTTATATGTACCCCTTTTACTGGACATCCAGTGAAAGGGGTATTTTTATGCGTTACAGTTACGAATTCAAACGAAAGGCAGTCGAACTATACAGGCAAGGGAAATGGATTGAACCACCAGCAGACATTACAAACCTAAAGAATTTTCATGACATGATTGTTAAATGGCATCATTTGGAAGAAGTAACATCTCCTGATTGTTTAAAACACCACAGCCAAAATAGAAAATGGACTCCAGAGGAAAAATATGAACTTGTTGCACAGGTTATAGCCGGGGCTACTATTTCCTCAGTTGCTTATGCCGTAGGTATAAACACAGGATTACTTGCTCAATGGATTCGCAAATATAAAATATGGGGTTATAATGGACTTGTAAACCGAAAGAGCAGCGCTTATCAAAGAACTCAGAGAAAAAGGATATCAACTAAAACATCTATTAAAAGCTATGAATATGGCTAAATCTACATACTATTTTGAAATTAATAAAACGGATTTAGTTGCTATACGAAACGAAGAATCACTTATAATTATTAAAGAAATATTTTTAGTAAACAAAGGCAGATATGGCGTGCGTAGAGTTTATATGGAATTAAAGAATCGTGGCTACGACGTGAATCACAAAAGAGTTCAACGTCTTATGCATGATGCTGGATTATTAGGGAAACGTCCAAAAGAAAAATATCATTCTTATAAAGGCGAAGTGGGCAAGGTGGCCGACAACGTAATAAATAGGGATTTTTCTACTACATCACCCTTGCAAAAATGGACAACTGATATATCTCAATTTAATTTTTTCGTGGGGAAAGTGCTATCTCTCTCCCATTTTAGATATGAATACAAATGAGATTATCTCGTACGATTTGGCGCTAAGTCCTAATTTGGAATAGATAAAAAGAATGCTTGATAAAGCCTTTGATAAGTTTTCGTCTGTAAACGGTTTGATTTTCCATTCAGACCAAGGATGGCAATATCAACATGTTTATTTTCGAAAACGGCTACAGGAACATGGAATAATTCAATCTATGTCTAGAAAAGGGAATTGTTACGATAACTGCATCATGGAAACATTCTTTGGAAGAATAAAAACAGAAATGTATTATGGATTCGAAAAAGACTATGCATCCTTTGAAGAATTTGCAGTTGCTATAGATGAATATATTGATTATTATAATAACAAAAGGATTCAGGTAAAAACAAAATGGATGCCTCCAGTAAAATACAGAGAAGCATCCATGATGTCCGCCTAACTTATAAATATGTGTCCAGGATTTTGGGTACATATCAAAATGCTGGTATGGAGAGGTTTTTAAAATATACAATATTGAACAAATCGGACATCATATATGCATATCCGTTATCAGAAATTCTAACCGCGAGAATTAAACTTACTTGTCATAAGTGAATATAAATCATCTGATGAGTTAGAGGCGGCACCTGATGATGTATATGAGTTGGTAACATAATTAATGTTAGCCTTTGCAAGTGATGATACATTAGAGCCAATAATTCCAAGCCTCTTTGCAAATTCTGATGATGTTCCAAATGCTTTCTTTAAAGTATCTGTATCAGCAGCCTTAAGCTTCTTTTCATCAATTGAAAGAGAACCATCGTCTTTAAGCGCAATTCCTACTGCAGATAATGTTTCAGAGTTCTCTTTAACTGCTTCCTTTAAAAGGTCAGAACACATAGTGTTGATAGAACTTGATGTTTTACCAAGGGTGTTGTAGAGCTTATTATAAGAATCAACTACAGATTTGATATCCGCATATATTGCAGAATAATCACCGGTCCTTTCTGCATCAGCAAAAAGAGTAGATTTCTTATCTGTGAATTTAGCTGCATTCTCTGTAACAGAATCAGCATCATCTTTAATATTCTTGTAAGCGTCTTTCTGTAATTTCTTAGTAAGTGAAGATGTTGAAGTATCAGTTTTTTTGGAAAGCAGGCTTGTAAGGCTGTCATTGTCATCATTCTGAATGTAATCAAGCAAAGTCTTTGATGAAGGCTCAATGCCTGCTTTAAGCTGGTTAGCTGCCAGCATCTGTGATGTAATCCGCATAAGTTTCCTCCTTATATATCAAGTGTGATTGAATACACATTTATCAGCTGAATATTATATCGGATAAAACCAGGTGAAACTTAACATACTACCTTCGAAAGGAGGTGGCATAATGTTTCCAGCATTTGACTATAATCATGAAAAAGATGAGTACAGAAACGGATACGATAATGGGCAGGGCGATAAAGGTTATGATGACGGTGAGAATGAATTTGCCAGCAATCTTGACGAGAGTGATGTAATGCGTCCAGTCAATTCGCTAGATGATTATACAAGTTTCCTTTTGTGGGGAACTGATTTTGATGACAAGAATAATATCTAAAAATAGTATTAATAATTTATTAATCTTTGAAAGGCTGATTGACTGAATATTTTCAATGTTATATGATAAGCGAAAATGGAGGTATGAGTTTAGTATGTATGGGTATATAGTTGTTGATCAGCCAGAACTTAAATTCAGAGAATTTGATAAATACCGCTCATACTATTGTGGTCTGTGCGATTCGCTGGCAGAAGCGCATGGATTGAAGGGGCAGATTTCCTTAAGCTATGATATGACATTTCTGGTTATACTTCTTACAGGGTTGTATGAACCGGAAACTATATACTCTGAGGAACGTTGCGTCACACATCCATTAAGAAAGCATCCTGTGAGGCGTAACGTTGTTTCAGATTATGTTGCGGACATGAATGTCCTTCTGACATATTATAAATGTATGGACGACTGGTACGATGAGAAAAAGGTCTTGAAAAGAACTTATGCCGGAGTATTGAAAAAAGATATTAAAAAGCTTGAGAAGAAATATCCGCATAAGGCAGAGATTATAAGGAAAAGCCTTTCTAAGTTGTCAGAATATGAAAAAGCACAGGAAACGAATATTGACAAGCCGGCAGAGCAGTTTGGTATACTGTTAGGTGAAGTTGCTGCCATGAAAAATGATGAGTGGAGTGATGAGTTAAGGGTGCTTGGCAATAATCTTGGCAGATTTATATATCTGTTAGATGCATATGATGATTTGGAAAAAGACGAGAAAAAGAACAATTATAATGTATTTAAGTATCATAATGATGTAGAGGATTTTGATACATTTGCAGAAAACATACTTAAAGCGTATATGGCAGGATGTGCAAGGGCTTTTGAGAGACTGCCGATTCTTGCTAATGCAGAACTGTTAAGAAATATCATATATTCAGGTGTATGGACAAAGTTCTACGCCGCCAGAAGGAAGAAAAATAATACTGCCGGTAAGCAGTTGGAGGAACATAATGACAGATCCATATAAAGTGTTGGGAGTATCAAGAGATGCTTCCGATGATGAAGTGAAAAAAGCATACAGAACACTGAGCCGAAAGTATCATCCTGATGCTAACATTAATAATCCTAATAAGGATCAGGCAGAAGAGATGTTTAAGCTTGTACAGCAGGCTTATAATCAGATAATGCGTGAGCGTGAGGGCGGATACAGTAGTCAGTCATACAGCCAGACGCGTTATGGTACAGGCCGTTCAGATCATTATGGTTATGATGGTGATTATCAGAACCAGTCACAGGGCGGATATGGAGATTTCGGAAGCTTCTGGGGATTTGGTCCATTTGGATTTGGTGGATATACAGGAAGCTATGGTGGCAATGGATATGGCAGTGATAATCTCAATGGCAATGATCCTACAACAGTGCATCTGAGGGCAGCAGCTAATTATATTAATAACTCTAGTTATGATGAAGCTATTAATGTGCTTAACAACATAACTGACCGTGATGGAAGATGGTACTACTACAGTGCGTTGGCACATCTTGGAAAAGGGGAAGAAGCTACAGCTTTGGAAGATGCCAAGCGTGCTTTGGATTCTGATCCTGACAATATGCAGTATCAGTTGCTGTATCAGCGTATTGCAAGCGGTGGAAGCTGGTATGCAGGAAGAAGGACACAGTATCAGGGACCGTCATCTACAACATATTGTACAGGCTGTGCTCCGTGGGTTGCACTCTGCCTGTGTTCAAATATATGTATGCCTATGTGCTGTGGCTATGGTTCAGGCGGCTATTATCCGGGTGGAAGCATATAATAATCAATTAATAAGGGATGTTACCAGACTATTGTGTTAAGGTAACATCCCATTTTTAATGTTATTTTTCTTTTTTAATCCATGCATCAAGGTTGTTAAATAATATATCAAACTGCACAGGACCCATGTCGAGTATATACTGATGGAAATTTTTAAGATTGAATTTATCAGAAAGTTCACTTTGTGCCTTAGTCTTTAACTGCTCAAATCCTAACATTCCAAGAACATATTTGCAATAATTGCCCGGGTCAGAGACAAATGCGTAATACATTTCGTGAGCCACTGATTTATCATCAAAACCATACTGGCTGATGTATTTGTAAACATCATCTTCACTCCATCCATAGTAATTAACGCCAATATCCCCTTTTGCATAAAGGCACAGGACAGTGGCATAATTAGCAGCATACATCTTGTTAAGTGCATCGTTGTCAGTCTGTGCATAATTATAAGAAAGAACTTCAACATATGATGCCCAGCCTTCAACATATCCGCCTGGTGCAAGAATGTATCTTATCCAGTCAGGATTGGTTGCGGCAAAATACTGTGTCTGGTACATGTGTCCCGGATACCCTTCATGTGCAAGTGTAGGATATAATTCACTCGCAGAAGTGCCAGAAGAATTGATGTATATTGAATTGATATCAAGGTTATCAAGCTGCGGAATAAAGTACATAGCCGGACTGGTGTAGTCCTCAAGCGCCTTTGACACATATTTGATATTATAATTCACATCTGGAATCTCAGGAAAATCATCGGTTATTCTTTTCTTAAGGTCGGTAAGAATACCAACCGGGTCTGTCATATTGAATGAAAATGTGTCAAATTTATCAAGAATAGAGGAGTCTTTAAGCGCAAGCGACTGCATTTTAAGCATATATTTCTTGATATAAGAATCAACCAGCTTATCGTATTCGTCAACAGATTTGCTCCAGCCAAGTGTTGAAGAGAGTATATATTCAAAATACCGAGAACCCTCAGGATAATTGCATAAACCGCCTGAATATCTGTTAGAGCCTTTTAATGAAGTAAGTGCATTTACAAGGGACTGGTATCCTGGGATTACATGTTCATTGACTGCGGACACATTTTTAGCTTTATAATCTGCAATATCCTGTGAAGAAAGTCCGTCAACAGAAGCAAGCTTTTCGTCAAAGGTTGATATCATTGCACCATCTTCTAAACCGGCAGTCTCAATAAATGAGTTACAGCTTTCAATTACCTCATCGGCAAGGGTATCTTCCATAAAATATCCGTTATCAGCACGAAGCTTCTCAAATGCAGCCATATTTTCAAAGTATCCATCAACATCACATAGAAGCTCAATATATTCGTCAATATCCTTCTTTTCTTCAAATGTGTATTCAGCAAAAAGCAGCGGCAGCTGGACATGAATACCTGTAGTTGTATGAAGCTGTGTGTTAAACATGTACAAATCACTGTACTCCAGCGCATTTTCCATGTACATAAGAAGCTCGTCAAGCGTTATCTGTTGTTTTGCTGAAAGTGTGCTTCTGTCAAATGATTTAAGCGTTGATATTATGTCGGTGTAATCTGAGGAGTCATCGGGATTGTCAAGGTCGTAGCGGCCAAGAGTAATCTCATAATCGTTAATTCCGAAATCCTTGGGGTGTTCGACATAGGCATGCAAAGATACCATGTCGGCACTTAACAGGTCAGCAAACAGGTTGTTTACATAATCCGTGAAATCAGCGTTATCCTCTGTGGCAGATATAGTAGTTTCTGATATCTGCTTCTGATTCCAGGGCAGGCTGCAGCCAGACAGGGTAATTACCATTATAAAAACTATCAGCAGGCTCACAGCCTTGTTAAGAAATTGATGTAAAAGGCAAAGTTGTTTATTACGCATACTAATCCTCATTTCTGTCTTAATTAATATTATAAGAAATATTGATTTATTATTCACATATTGTATCATACTTAATACAGACTTGACACTTATTGTAAATTTTTCTATGATAAAGTTTACGGATAAATGATTCACACTACATTTGCGTTATAGCGATGAATTAAAATAATAGATTATGGAGGAAATGATATGCCACAGAGTAAAGGTCCATTTTATATGACAACAGCTATTGCCTATACATCAGGCAAGCCACATATCGGTAATACTTATGAAATCGTTCTTGCAGACAGTATTGCAAGATTCAGAAGACAGGAAGGCTATGATGTATTTTTCCAGACAGGAACTGACGAGCATGGTCAGAAGATTGAGCTTAAGGCTGAAGAAGCTGGAATTACACCTAAGGAATTCGTTGATAATGTTTCAACAGAAATTAAGAGAATATGGGATCTTATGAATACTTCATATGATAAGTTCATCAGAACAACAGATGATTACCATGAGAAGCAGGTTCAGAAGATTTTTAAGAAACTTTATGATCAGGGAGACATTTATAAGGGTTCATATGAAGGCATGTACTGTACTCCATGTGAGTCTTTCTGGACAGAGAGCCAGCTTGTTGATGGAAAGTGTCCTGATTGTGGACGTGAAGTTAAGCCAGCTAAGGAAGAAGCTTATTTCTTCAAGATGAGCAAATATGCCAACAAGCTTATTGAGCATATCAATACACATCCGGAATTCATCCAGCCTGTTTCAAGAAAGAATGAGATGATGAACAACTTCCTTCTTCCTGGACTTCAGGATTTATGTGTATCAAGAACATCTTTCAAATGGGGTATTCCAGTTGACTTTGATGACAAGCATGTAGTTTATGTATGGCTTGATGCCCTTACTAACTATATCACAGGTATCGGATATGATGCTGATGGCAATTCTTCAGAGCAGTACAAGAAGTTCTGGCCAGCAGACCTTCACCTTATCGGTAAGGATATCATCAGATTCCATACAATTTACTGGCCAATATTCCTTATGGCACTTGGTGAGCCACTTCCTAAGCAGGTATTTGGACATCCTTGGTTATTACAGAATGATGGTAAGATGAGTAAGTCTAAGGGAAATGTTATCTATGCGGATGACCTAGTAGACCTCTTCGGAGTTGACGCTGTACGTTACTTCGTTCTTCACGAGATGCCATTTGAGAATGATGGTGTTATCTCATGGGAGCTTATGGTTGAGCGTATGAACTCAGACCTTGCCAACACACTTGGAAACCTTGTAAACAGAACAATTGCAATGTCTAACAAGTACTTTGGTGGAGTTGTTAATAAGACTGGCGTAGAGGATGCTGCAATTGACGGTGACCTTAAGGCTGTTGTAACAGCAACAAGAGATAAGGTTCAGGCAAAGATGGCTACACTTCATGTAGCAGATGCTATCACAGAAGTATTCACACTCTTTAAGAGATGTAACAAATATATTGACGAGACAATGCCTTGGGCTCTTGCAAAGGATGAGGCACAGCAGGACAGATTAGCAGAAGTGCTCTATAACCTTGTTGAGAGTATTACAATCGGTGCTAATCTTCTTAAGTCTTTCATGCCAGAGACTACAGATAAGATTCTTGCACAGCTTTACCCAGCTAATCCAGAGGCAGGAGTAAGAGATTTTGATGACCTTGCTACATTTGGCTTAAGAGAAACAGGACTTAAGGTTACTGAGACACCAGAGATTCTTTTCGCAAGACTTGACTTTGAGAAGGACCTTAAGGAAAAGGTTGATGCTATTCAGGAAGCTCAGAAGAAGGCTAATGGTGTTACAGAATATCCACAGGTTGAAGTTAAGCCTGAGATTACATTTGATGATTTTGAAAAGGTTCAGTTCAGAGTTGCCAAGGTTCTTACATGTGAAGCTGTTAAGAAGACAAAGCTTCTTAAGTTCGAGCTTCAGATTGGTGATGAGAAGAGAACTATCGTATCAGGTATCCAGAAGTACTATAAGCCAGAGGAGCTTATTGGTAAGAAGTTAGTTGTATGTACTAATTTAAAACCAAGAAAGATCTGTGGTATTGAGTCACAGGGAATGATTATCTCAGCATGGGATGATAAGGATAACTTATCAGTTCTTACACTTGAGAAAGATATTATTGAAGGCGCAGAGATTGGCTGATAGATATGAAGATATTTGAAACTCATGCTCATTATGATGATGAAAGATTTGATGAGGACAGAGATGAACTTATTAGTAGCATGCTTAGTGATACAGGGGAGCTTGATTACATTGTTAATGTAGGTGCAAGCCGTCAGGGCTGTGAGGCTTCCCTTGCACTTGCTACACAATATGAAAAGGTATACGCAGCGATTGGTTTCCACCCGGAGGATATTGTCAGATTGAAAGAATCGGACATTGAATGGCTGGAAAACATGCTTGGTGAATCTAAGGCAAGAAAGATTGTTGCGCTTGGAGAAATCGGACTTGATTACTACTATGTGTCAGACGATGCAGATATGGCGGTGGCTGAAAAGAAGCAGCAGCGTGAATGGTTTGCAGCACAGATGAATGTAGCGTACCGCACACACATGCCGGTAATGATTCATTCAAGAGATGCATGTCAGGATACAATCGACATATTAAAGAGTAATCACGGACAGGATACAGGCGGAATAATTCACTGTTATTCATACAGCAGGGAAGTCGCAAGAGATTTTCTTAACATGGGCTTTTCTATAGGAATCGGCGGTGTTCTTACATTTAAGAATGCCAGGAAGCTTGTGGAAGCAGCCGCGTATATACCGATGGATAGAATTGTTCTTGAGACAGACAGTCCATATATGGCACCTGAGCCTAACCGAGGTAAAAGAAACGACAGCCGCAATATAAAATATGTTGCAGAAAAGCTGGCGCAGATTAAAGGGCTTGATACGCAGGAGGTTATTGATGTTACTAACCAGAATGCGAGAAGGCTGCTTTTTGCGGAGTAAGGTTTCGAGGACTTTGCCGGCAGGACAGCCCTTTTCTTGTGAAAACTGGGCTGAAACATATAAATTATAATAAAACGGCTATTTAGTAGGTCTTTTAACGTGGTTTTTATTGATAAAGCCATGAAAACACCTACTAAATAGTCGTTTTTTGTTGTTGTATAGGTCTTTAGTGTAGAAAAAACTTGTATTACATCAATTTTACTAAGAAAAATACCTACTAAAGCAGCGAAAATGCGACTACTTATAGGTATCATGTTATTTAGCCCAGCAGGTTGCTAAGCTGTGCAAACTGCTCAAGTGTAAGGGCTTCGCCGCGGATGGTAAGCGGAAGTCCCATAGTTTCTAATGCGTTGGTAAGAGCTTCTTTCGTGATGCCGATGCCGGAATTGCCGACACTGTTAAGCATAGTCTTTCGGCGCTGGTTAAATGATGCTCTTATTATCTTGAACATAAGATGTTCATTCTTAACATCAACAGGTGGAGTTTTGAAGCGCTCAAGACGGATAACCGCTGAATCAACATTAGGACGAGGCATAAAGCAGCTTGCAGGTACATTAAGCACAACCTTAGGCCTGGCGTAGAACTGTACAGCAAGTGAAAGTGCGCCATAATCTTTAGTTCCAGGACCACATTGCATGCGGTCAGCTACCTCTTTCTGAACCATGATAGTTATACTGTCTAATGGTACATGGCTCTCAAAAAGTCCCATAATAATAGGTGTTGTTATATAGTATGGAAGGTTGGCAACAACCTTGATTGGTCTGCCTTCATTCTTCTCATCTGCAAGCTTCTTGATATCAAGCTTTAATATATCTTCATTGATTACTGTTACATTGTCATAATAAGAAAGAGTATCTTCTGTAAGAATAGGGATAAGCTTCTTATCAATCTCAACGGCAACAACTTCTCTGGCATTCTCACACAGAATTTGAGTCATTGTTCCGATTCCAGGGCCGACTTCAACAACAAAATCATCTTTGGTAACGCCTGCTTCACGGACGATTTTCTCAACAACATTTTCATCTATAAGAAAGTTCTGCCCGAACTTTTTCTTGAAATCAAAACCATATCTGTTAAGCACGGCAATCGTGTTAGTTGGGTTGCCGAGGTGCATAACATTATTATATTTATTATCGCTCATATTGCCTCCAATCTATAAGAATAATGTTATGAAACTTAATAAAAAATGTCAAGAAAAACAGCCGGCATGTTACTGTCACTGGGAAATTTTCGGAATAATCTACAGAAATCTGGCATAAGGTGCATAAGAGAGTTAATCATCAGGGAGGTTTATTGTGGATTATCAGCGTCTTGTTTCATACATATATTCATATCCGGAAGGAGTAAAGGGGAGAAATGTAGGATTTGCAAAGGCATTAGTTCATCAGGGGCAGTTCAAGTTAAACATCAGTTTAAGAGGAGTTAAGACGGACAGCCCGGAAATGTTTGGAATATATATGATGGTTACTGACGGTGGTTACAGGCTTATAAAGCTTGGGGAATGTCTTGTGAAAATGGGACAGATGGAATACAGTGGAATATTTAATCCTGATAATATCAATGAAACCGGTTATGGATTTAAGGATATATGCGGGCTTGCGGTTGCAAGGGAGGATGCAAGATATGATTGTATGATGTCTATGTGGAAGGATGAGGATGTAACTCCTGACATGCTTGTGTTTTCAGGAATGGATGCAAAGAAGCAGGTCGAAGCCGGAATTGTTATAAAAGAGCGTATGAGACAGAGTGAGGAGAAAGAGCGGGGTCAGCAAATGTCAGAGTCTGTTCTGGCAGAATCGTTAAGGTCAGAACCGGTCAGACCAGAGTTGTCAGAATCGCAGACATTAGAATCGCAGATGGCTCAGGCAGAACCTGCTGTGTCAGCGGGCAGACCGCAGGCAGTTCAGTCAAAGCAGGCCGAAGCATACAGACCGCAGACAGGCGTGACTGCGGAAAGCGTAAGTGACACAGCCACAGAAGATATAAAGGCTGCCGGAGCAGCAGCTAAAATACCTGCGGAAACACAACATTTGCAGCAAAAAGCACACAGAGCTAATGCAACGCAGACGGATCCTTTTGAAAAGCTTTTTGTGCGGGCTGATTATATAGATGCATTTGACGATGATTACTTCTATGATTGTATAGAAGTGTCGCCAGAGAAGTTAAAGTGTCTTAACCAGAATGAAATTGATATCACGGGAAACAGCTTCCTGCTGCATGGTTATTATAATTTCAGGCACATACTTTTTGGAAGAGTGCGCGATAACCTTGATAATACTAAATATTTCATTGGCGTTCCGGGAATGTACTGCAACCGTGAACGTTACATGGCTTCAATGTTTGGCTTTAATAATTTTAAGAAGAGTCACAGGAGTGACTATGCAAATCCATATTTCGGGTACTGGTATCAGGAGATATAGACGAATCTTAAATGATCCTGCCATGAGCCGTTAAGCTTTACATAGGAGTAGGCGGTTCCTTCAGATATAAAGCCAAGAGATTTGACAAGATTAATAGAGGAGGTGTTGTTAGGGTGAATGTATGCTTCAATCCTGTGCATCTCCTTTTCGTGTGTAAGAATCTCAAGCATATGTTTAACCATAAGGCTTCCAAGTCCTAACTGGCGGTAATTCTTATCAATCTTATATCCTATCCGGCATGAACGATTAATGCTTGTAACACCAAAAAAAGATACAGAGCCGAGAATTTCACCTGGCATGTCGTCAGAGAAAAGAAAAAATCTGCCGAATTCACCCTTTAGCAAAGCAGCATATTCGGCTTTAAGTGTGGCTGTAATATATTCTGTTGTATAGAAATTATCGGGCTTGGCAGCTTCGTATCTGTCGAATTCTTCACGGTTACGGCTGTAGAATTCAAGTACTTTTCCTGCAAATGTTTCATCAAGTACTTTAAGCTTCATGCCTTCAAAATCGTATTCAAATTTCATAATCATTCTCCATCAGTAGTGACAGTAGTATTCTTTTTCTTGCTTTTACGCAGTTCCTTGAAAAATGTTGTGAGCATTTCTGAACATTCTTCTTCACATACACCTTTAGTAATTTCGCACTGGTGATTAAATGTCGGAATCTGCAGTATATTAAGTATAGAACCGGCACATCCTGCTTTGGGATTCATGGAACCGATAACAACTCTTGGAATTCTTGCCTGAACAATAGCACCTGCACACATCTGACAAGGTTCAAGCGTAACATATAAAGTGCAGTTCTCAAGCCGCCAGTCGTTCATGTAGCGGCTGGCTTTCTTAATTGCAGTAATCTCGGCATGGCCGAGAGAGGTTTTATCAGTGTTACGGCGGTTGTAGCCTCTTCCTATAACCTTTCCTTCATACACAATCACACAGCCGATAGGCACTTCATTGAGTTTATAAGCCTTCTTAGCCTGTGTGATTGCCTGTTTCATATATCTGTAATCATCTTTTTCAAAATCCACCTGAGTATTATCCACTAAATTATCCTCCACAAAATATTATAAAAATTTTAACTTTTTTGTGAAAATGCGTCAACTTATCTGGAACATTTTTCGTATTAATAATAAAAGGAGGGAACGTGCGCAGAATTATGATTGCACTGGCACAGATTAGTAGTATAATGATTATATCAGTAGGCAGTATCGGAGCTATCAAAAGTCTTATACTTCATGCATCGGTAGGATAATTCATGACTATGCGTTATGTGACAGAGTTAGTGGCTGAGCTTATTATTATGCTGGTTATGATGTAGTTCGGAAAATCATTAGGAAAGAGAAGGTACAGGGTATGAAATTAGAGGTAAGGAATTTAAAGAAAACTTATGGTACAGTTCAGGCACTGAAGGGGATTAATTATACATTTACACCAGGAGTATATGGTATTCTTGGTGCTAATGGAGCCGGCAAGAGTACTATGATTAATCTTATCACTGATAATGTATCGAGAGATAAGATGAATGGTGGAAGTATTCTTTTTGGCGAGGATAGTGCAGAGGAAGATATATTAAAGCTTGGCAAACAGTTCAGGGGATTGGTTGGCTACATGCCGCAGCAGCAGGGATTTTATGAGGATTTTTCGCCTAAAGCATTTCTTAAATATATGGCAGAGATTAAGGGAGTTAAGAAGATTAAGACGACTGATGACAATGGCAATGAGGTTGTTAAGACTGTCAACCAGCAGATAGACGAGCTGCTAGAGGTAGTTAATCTTACTAAGGTTGCATATAAGAAAATTGGAGGATTTTCAGGAGGAATGAAGCAGAGAGTGCTGCTTGCACAGGCACTTCTTGGTAATCCTAAGATTCTTATACTTGATGAGCCGACAGCAGGACTTGACCCTAAAGAGAGAATCTCAATAAGAAACTATATTGCAGAGCTGTCTAAGGACAAGATAATTCTTTTTGCAACTCATGTTGTAAGTGATATTGAATGTATTGCTGATAAAGTACTTCTTCTAAAGAGCGGAGAAATAATTGCGACAGGAACACCTGTTGAGCTTATTGAAAGCATGGCTGGAAAAGTTGGTGAGATAACATGTACGCTTGATGAGGTCGGCGAGCTGCAGAAGGAATACAAGATTGGCAATATCAGACAGAGAAAGAACGGTCTTGCGTTAAGAGTTGTAGGTGATGAGCTGCCAGAAGAAGCAGTAAAAGTTGGAGATAATATTGACCTTGAGGATGTATATCTGTATTATTTTGAGTAGAATATTGGAATATCAGATTGTCAGGGAGAAATATCATGGAACTTATTAAAGGAAGACCTGCCGATGAAACAGGAAGACTAGAAAAAGAAATCAGAGTATATGATTTGTTGGATAAGCTTGGAATGGAATATTACAGAACAGACCATGAGCCTGCTACAACAATGGAAGTGTGTAATGACATAGATAAGATTCTGGACACACTTATATGTAAGAATCTTTTCTTATGTAACAGACAGAAGACGAATTTTTATATGCTTATGATGCCGGGTGACAAGCCATTTAAGACAAAGGATCTGAGTAAGCAGATTAATTCAGCGAGACTTTCATTTGCAGATGAATCATATATGGAGGAATTCCTAGATATAACACCGGGTTCAGTATCCATAATGGGACTTATGAATGATACGGATAACCATGTGCAGTTACTGATGGATAAGGAAGTGCTTGAGGGTGAATCTCTCGGATGTCATCCTTGCATTAATACATCAAGTCTTAAATTAAAGACTAAGGAAGTGATGGAGAAATTCCTTCCGGCTGTTCATCATGAGGCGGTGATAGTTGAGCTGCCGAGGTATGATATATCTGAGTAAGAACCGATGGTAAGCTGTGTAGAAGTCCAATCCCGGGAAGCCGGTACGCGAAATTGGACATTAGAGCAGAGAGAGTCACAGAGGAAGTCCAAAAAGAGCGCCAAAGCATGACGGATTGGATGTTGAAGCAGTGGTAAGCCGTGTGGAAGTCCAATCCCGGGAAGTCGGCACGCGAAATTGGACGTTAAAGCAGTGTGAGTCACAGAGAAAGTCCAAAAAGAGCGCCAAAGCATGACGGATTGGACGTTGAAGCAGTGGTAAGCCGTGTGGAAGTCCAATCCCGGGAAGTCGGCACGCGAAATTGGACGTTAAAGCAGTGTGAAGGCAAGAGAAAGTCCAAAGACTCCACAAACAACAATTGGGAAGTGAAATTGGGAAGTGCTTCACACCTTGACAACAGGCATATGTAACAAGTATAATTGAAATACCGTGCAGCCGGGGTAGTAGCGGCACCTTGAACCTGCAATCCGCTATAGCAGGGGTGATGTTCGGCAGAGGGCTGATATTTATGGAGCAGCCCGGTGTAAGTGGTGTTGACATTTGGGTCTTTCACGACGGAAATCCACGAACCATGTCAGGTCAGGAATGAAGCAGCATTAAGTGGGACCTTCCGGGTGTTGAAAGGGTGCCTGAATCGAGCTAACTGCATCGGTAACGTCTGTGGATATTAGTTCGAAGCCGGACGCACGGCTTTTGTTATTAAAATGTTACTCGTCGCAGCTAATTTAGGAATGTCAGGCAGATTCGTCATGCTTGCATGTAAGAAACTGTATGATATTCCTAAATTATCCTGCGAAGCAGGAACTTAACCGACATAAGTAAAACATAAGCTGCGAAGCAGCGGCAGACGCCGGAGGCGGATGGTTTTACGCATGAGGTTAAGGGCTGCGAAAGTAAAGACAGCGCAGAGGGAGGTAACCATGTCATATCAGGCTTTATACAGAAAATGGCGTCCGGACAATTTTAATGATGTCAAAGGACAGGATACAATAGTAACAACTCTGCGAAATCAGATTAATGCAGACAGAATAGGCCATGCATATCTGTTCTGCGGAACAAGAGGAACTGGTAAGACATCAGTTGCCAAGATATTTGCGAAGGCAGTTAATTGTGAGCATCCGGTTGATGGCAACCCTTGTGGGGAGTGTCCGACATGCAAGGCGATTGCAGTTGGAACAAGCATGAATGTAATAGAGATAGATGCGGCATCTAACAATGGTGTCGATAATATAAGACAGATAAGAGAAGAAGTACAGTACTCACCGACAGAAGGAAGATTCAAAGTCTATATAATTGATGAGGTTCATATGCTTTCAATAGGAGCGTTCAATGCACTGTTAAAGACATTGGAAGAACCTCCGGCATATGTAATATTTATACTGGCTACTACAGAAGTGGCGAAGATTCCTATTACAATCCTTTCAAGATGTCAGAGATATGACTTCCACAGGATAACAATAGAGACAATTGCAGGCAGACTGTCAGAACTTATGAAGGCGGAGGGACTGAATGTAGAGGATAAGGCAATAAAATATGTTGCCAAAGCTGCAGATGGTTCTATGCGAGATGCGTTAAGTCTGTTAGACCAGTGTCTGGCATTCTATCTGGGAAAAGACCTTAAGTATGAAAATGTATTAGATGTTCTTGGCGCAGTTGACACGGCAGTATTTAGTAAAATGCTTTCAACAATCCTGTCAGGAGATGTTGCCGTGTGCATGTCACTTATGGAAGATCTGATAATGCAGGGAAGAGACCTTTCACAGTTTGTTACAGATTTTATATGGTATCTTAGAAATCTGCTTCTTATTAAGACAACTAAAGATGCAGAAAGAATTGAAGATGTAATAGAAGTATCAGCAGATAATCTTGAAGACCTGAAGAATGATGCACAGAATGTTGATATAGATACACTTATGTACTATATAAGAGTGTTGTCAGAATTATCAAATGACCTGAAGTTCTCTACACAGAAGAGAGTTAAAACAGAGATAACATTTATAAAGCTGATGCGCCCGGCAATGGATAACAGTCAGGATATCGGCGATGTTGTAAGCCGTGTGACAATGCTTGAAGGGCAGTTACAGAAAGTACTTGATGATATTAAAAGCGGCAGACTTGTAAATGCAGGTGCTGCGGGAGGCCAGGCAGCAGTACAGCAGCAGACTCCAAAGAAGCCTGTAGTTAAGCGTGTATATGACGCTGTTCCGGAAGATGTTAAGGCAATTGCGGCAGGCTGGAAGGATATCATTGCAACGATAGATGATCCGGTTAATCAGACATTTTTACAGGCTGCACATGTTACATTAGCAGAAGATGGAATTAGTCTTGAAATTATGGTAGAATCACTTAGTGCCTATAATTCACTCAGCAGACAGGAAGTTATGGAGAGCATAGAGAATGTAATTGAGGAGAGAACAGGAGTAAGGGTTTCAATTAAAGTGACTAAGCTTAACGATGATGAGGATTTCCACAGCAGATTCGTGGATCTTAAGGAACTCGTAGGCATAGATATAGAAGTAGATGATAAGGAGGAACTTATATAATGGCTAAAAGAGGTGGTTTTCCAGGAGGAATGCCTGGTAATATGAATAATCTGATGAAGCAGGCACAGAGAATGCAGCGTCAGATGGAGGAGCAGCAGGCAGAGCTTGAAAATAAGGAATTCAGTGCGACAGCAGGCGGCGGAGTAGTTGAGGTAACTGTTACAGGTAAGAGAGAAGTATCTAAGGTTAAGATTGACCCTGAAGCAGTTGATCCAGATGATGTAGAGATGCTTGAGGACTTAATCGTAGCAGCTACTAATGAAGCTTTAAGAAAATGCGAAGAAGAGTCACAGGCACAGATGGCTAAGATTACTGGAGGACTTGGAGGATTAGGCGGAGGCTTATTCTAATGGACATCTACAGTGGTCATATTAACAGATTAATTGAAGAATTGTCGAGATTACCAGGGGTTGGGGCGAAGAGCGCCCAGCGCCTGGCATTTCACATTATAAACATGCCTGAGTCTGAGGTTAAGAGCCTTGCAGACACAATGATTGATGCAAAGCAGCATATACACTACTGTAAGGAGTGTTTTACACTTACAGATGAAGAACTGTGTCCGATATGCCGCGACCAGAAAAGAGACCATAAGACAATTATGGTAGTTGAACATACAAGAGATATGGCGGCATATGAAAAGACAGGAAAGTACGAGGGCGTATATCATGTTCTTCATGGAGCAATAAGCCCGATGCTTGGAATCGGACCGGCTGATATCAGGTTAAAGGAGCTTATGGTAAGGCTTCAGGGAGATGTTGACGAGGTTATTATCGCAACTAATTCCAATCTGGAGGGTGAGACAACAGCAATGTACATAAGCAAAATGATAAAGCCAACAGGAATTAAGGTGACAAGAATTGCAAGCGGAGTTCCTGTTGGCGGCGACCTTGAATATATCGATGAGGTTACACTTTTAAGAGCGCTGGATGGAAGAACCGAGCTTTAAATTTGGCGAAGAACCAAGCTTTAAGCTTAATGCCCTGGCGTACCGGGCATTAAGACAATATGTGTAAAATGCGTGCGCAGAAATGAAGAATACTATGGCAGAGAATATGACAGGTGATATCATATCGGATCACCGTGAACGAATGCTTAATCTGAAGAAATATTATCCTTTCTTCAGACTGATAGACACATCATTTTCTAATTTCAAGGATGGCAAATACGAAATCCTTGATATGGGCTATATAGTTATGGCAGTTCTCCGTTTCTTTATAGAGGAGAATAATTTTAAGGAAAAGGATGTTACATATCCCGAATATCTCGATTTCTTAAGACTGATACTTAAGAGAGATTTCGGGCTTGATTTGAATGAACAGGACAGCAAAGAGATTGCTGATTATATATTTGACAAGATAAAGAATGATGGCAGACCATTTGAATTCTCGTATTTTGATCCGGTGGACAGGAAAAAGAGAGTATCAAGAATGAAGATAATCGAGAGTTCGATAAGAGACAATACCGTGTGGTATTCGATAAGCCCTGATGCTATTGAATTCTATCTTGATACCAAGGAAATCAAGGACGAGAGCAGGATAAGCGTATCCCAGCTTCTTCTTGAAAAAATGATTAATTCACAGAACTTCCGTGGCGGAGTTGAAGTGGTTGAAAGAATCAACGAAGAGGTCAATCGTCTTAAGTTAAAGAAGAATGAAGTGCTGACAATTCTGTCGGGCGATGTATTTGCAGGAATAGAGGCTTATGAGGAATTCGTCAAGACAGGAATGAAATGGTTTGATGATGAAGAAAAGCTTTTTAAGAAGAACCGTGACCTTATTGCAAAATCAATCGAGAAGCTTAATGCATCGGGCAGCACAGGCGAAGGCTATTACAGGACGATGAACGAAATATACAGTCTTGAGACTCAGCTTAAGCAGGCAATGAACAGGCACAGCGAGCTGTTAAAGGATTGTACAGAAATGCAGAAGATGACCGATGACGCAGTAAGACGCGCCAAGCTTGGCAGATTAAGAAGCCATATGGATTTCACATCGGCACTTTCAGATATGATTAAGAGGGACAATGCAGATATATTAGTCACAATGTTAAGTCCGCTTCTAAAGCCGAACATAAGAAAGACATTTGACCTGATAAGCATTGATGATGCGCTTATGGTGAAGCCTCCAAGATATGAGGAGAAAGAGCTTATAAGCAATGAAAGACCGGAAGATATTGAATTCGAAGATGAGATTGAAGAAAAGAGAATTAAGGATAATTATGTATTCCTTATGAAAAATCTCATTGTGTGTTTGAAAAAATCGGACATTATAACACTCGGTCAGTTTGCAGATGCAATGAAGAGGGCGTATGGTGAGCAGATTTTAAGAAATGCAGATTTCTTCTCTTTCTTTGTTAATCTGTGCCAGAAGGATGAGTACCAGCTTGGCGGTGATGCGGGAGAAGATACATTTCTTGATGCATACTTAGGGGAAGGTTTTAAAGATACAGAAAGCTTTACATTTGCAATAAGAAAAGGGCTTGGCGGGCAGGTTATATTGTCGGATAACTGTATGATGGCAGATGTTGAATTGGTACGAAAGGAAGCACATGGAGAATAGAAATCTAGATAAGGCGCTGGACATAGTTTCCAAGCTTATCACAGGGGAAAATGTGTCTGAGAGGGGCGAGAATGCAGCTCTTTATCAGGAATACAATAATAATGCAGAAGTGTATGACATCGTTCATATGTCACTTAAGAAACTTAATCTTAGCATATATGAATATAACAATGGTCTGTATGTGAGTGCAGGTGATAATAACAGGGTGTTTGGATATTCTAATGAGGAATTAAGAAATGTACTTGGATTAAGAGTTAACAAAGAATTATATCTTGCGTATTTCATAATCTACAACATAATAACAGAGTTTTATTCAGATACAATGAGTTCAACTTATGCTGAGTTCATAAGACTTGAGGACATCATTAAAAATGTTGATAAGACAACAGGTGGTATTGTCGATAAGAGCACAGGGCTTGTGCTTGATGAGGTTGAGGAGAACAGCTTTAAGCAGATAGCACTTACATGGGACGAGCTTCCGGTGACAACAGTAGAGGATCAGACAGGAGCGAGAGCAGCAAGAAATTCCAAGTCGGGTATGGTAAAGCTTGTGCTTAATTTCTGCGTTGCGCAGGAACTTTTAGTTGAGAGTCAGGACAGATATTATCCTACAGACAGATTCAGAAGTCTTATAGAGAATTATTTTGATGATTACAGAGGACGATTTGCCGAACTTATGAATGGAGGACGCGATGCCACAGATTAACAGAATCAGAGTTAATAATGTTAAATATAATTTCGGTACACAGGTGTACGACGATTTCGTGATGCGCTTCAACTGCCAGAATACTATATATGACCTTGCCAATGGCGGTGGTAAGAGTCTGCTTATGCTGCTTCTTATGCAGAATATGCTTCCTAACTGCACACTTGATGACAAGCAGCCTATTGAGAAGCTTTTCAGGCAGGGAAGCGGTAATACATGTATTCATTCTTTGGTTGAGTGGAAGTTAGATCCATGTTATCAGGATGTGACAATACAAGACGATGAGAATCAGGATGACAGCTAAGAATCTTCCACTTGTAAGTAATGGAGAGAGAATTACATATAACGGACTTAAGGCTTATCTTCGTGACCTTGAGAAGGGCGGGTACAAATATGTTGTTAAGATATTTGACAGAAAAGGTGATTACCAGAGCTTTATAAGTAACTACGGAATATATGAGAGTGCATGGGAAATTGTGCGTGGAATTAACAAGACAGAGGGACATGTAAGAACATATTTCGAGTCAAATTATAAGACAAGCCGTAAGGTTGTTGAGGATCTGCTTATAGAGGAGATTATCCAGAAATCCTTCAATAACAAGCTGTCAGTTGATAATGATGAGGGCATGATGGCTAAGACTCTTATGGATATTAAGGACAAGTTAGTGGAGCTTTCAAAGAAACACTCACAGCTTGGAGCATACGACAGCCAGATTGCAGCTATCGACAGTTTTAAAGAATATCTGTCGACATATGAAGCATTTTACAACAGAAAAGAAGAGATAGAGAAGCAGCTTTATGACCTGCTTCTTGTTGCTATGCGGGAAAGTGATAAGAAGGATAAGGAACTTAAGAGTCAGGACGATCTTATCACTAAGATGTATGATGAGCTTGCCCAAGAGAAGGAAGCTATAGCAGTTGCAGAGGTTATGTCTGAAAAGAATTCGATGGCAGGAGTTGAGAGCCTTGTTAATGAGACAAGAAAGGCACTTGAACTTAAGAATACTGCAATTGAAGAGGCAAGAGGAAAGCTTTCTTTGATGGAGTCTGCGGGTGATTATAAAGATTATGCAGAATACGAGAAGTCTTATAAAGGACTTCAGATTGCGATAGATAACAGATTAAGAGAAGATACGGATATAACAGCAGAGTTAAAGATACTTGCTGCAGGTTACAGAAAATTCTATGAGACAGAGACCAGAAGACTTAAAGAAAAGCTTGATATAGCAGCTAACCGTGTTAAAGCTCTTGAAGTCAGATTATCAGAGGCTAAGGATAACCTTAGAAATGCTGACAAAGAGGCGGCAGGTCTTGGCAGTCTTTCTGATAATCTTGAGAATGAGATACAGGAATTACAGACACAGCTTGGAGCATCTTTATCAGAGGCGGGAACTGTCGTATGTGAAAATGCGTCTGAAGAATATGACAAGTCATTCAGGGATAAAGAACTGTTAAAGAATGAAGAGACAAGAATGTCCGAAAAATTCAATGATGTGCAGCAGCAGTTAATGTCACTTAATGAGACAATATCTGCCAATAAAGCACTTATTGATATATTCACAGAGCAGTCAGAAAAGCTAGAAAAGGCTGATGAGGCTGGAAATGCTGATAACGAGCGTATGGGCAAAATCCGTGAAATATACAGTGCAGATAATGACGAGGCAATGCTTTCGGTTATTCTTGAGACTTACCAGAAGATGCGCAGTGAATATACAGAAGAGTGTAAGGCAGCCCAGGAACTTGAGAACTTTATTGACAATGCAAGAAAGGGAACATATATCTGTAAGAGTCCTGAAAGAGACAGGCTTAAGGAATACCTTGAGAGCCAGTACGGTTCAGATGTTGTTGAGGGACATGAGTGGTTTGCAGCCCTGAATGCAGGACAGAAAAGAGATGTATTAAAGAGAACGCCTTTCGTTGAGTACGCATTTATAATAAAGAACGATTTCGAGAGAATCAAAGCAGATGAGATGCTTAAGGATTTCGGCAAGGGTGCGGTTGCTTATCCTGTTATAAGCGAGCAGGTGCTTATTGATACTAAGTTAGAGATTAACAAAGACCTGATTGTATTCGCATTAAAGGATATGTCATTCCTTAGTGATGAGGCAAAGCTTGAGACACAGATTAAGCTTGCACAGGAGGAGCTTGATTCGCATAAGGCGCAGGCAGGAAAGCTGGCCGACAGAATGGGGCTTGTGTGGAATGATTATACATTTGCACTTGTATATAATGCTGCGTCTGGAAATGTGGATGCGTCCGAGGCAGAAGCAATCAGATTAAAGATTGCTGGCAGCGAGGCTGCAATTATTGAGGCTGAGAAGAAGATAAGTGCATTAAATGTGGCAAAGGAACAGCTTGCAGGTCAGCTTTCACAGACAAGGGCTGACATTGAAGAAAAAGAAAATTCATGCAGGATTCTTTCACAGATTATTGATATGAATTCTTCTATAGACAAGAAGTATGAGAAGTTAAAGTCACTTAAGGCAGACAGTGAAGCTGCAAGAAACCGCATATATGAGTGCGAGGAGGCAGCAGCTTCTGCTAATTCTGAGTATGATACCGCGAGAGATTTCGAGGACAGTACAAGAAAGGCATATGATGAAATCATTAAGTCATGGGAGGAGCAGTACGCACCTTATTATGATGAAAATGTTTCGATAGAAATCGATGACGATACATACCGTCTTGATAAGGATGAAATAGAGAGCAGATTCACCGGATTAAAGACAGCACTTTCACAGAAGAACAGTGACTTTGCAGATAAGCAGGCGCTGATGAACCATCTGTCTGCATCTATGAACAAATGTCGTGATGCAATAGAGTACAGAGGTTATACATTTGACGATATTAAGGCAAAGTATGAAGCCGGTGAGATTATGGCAGCAGGTTCACAGCAGTTAAGGAATGCCAAGGATGCTCTTAATAATCTTGTGAAGAGCAGTGATGCTGTAAGGGAAGAACTTGAGTCACAGGAAGCACTTCTTAACAGACTTGAGGGAAGTATCGCGCATGGTATTAACCAGATTGAGAATAATTATGGAAGCTTTAATGAATTCCCATGCGATGACCCGGATGGATTCATTACACAGCACAAGGTACTTATTAAGAAGTTAGAGGATAACACCAAGGTTCAGGAAAAGACATGCAGACAGATGTCTGATTCATTAAAAGACATACTTGTATGCAGAAAAGACCTTGAAAGAATTGTGTCAGATGCGGGCATGCATGTTCCAGAAGAATTCCGTCCGGAGGATGCACAGGGAATTACAGCTAATCTTACAGAATATGAGGCTGTTCATAAAGAATATGCTTCAATTACCAGATTAGAGTATAAGAAGGTTGATGAATTTAATAAGAATAAATCTAAACTTATTGACCTGCTTAACGGATTTAATGCAGTCGAGCTTGCAGATGAAGTAAGGATATCGCTTAATGTTCCTGAAAATGTGGTTAAGACCAGAAGTATGATTGAATCGTTAAATGAGACGAACACATTTATACAGTTAGAAAAAGACCGCATTGCCAAGGGTATAGAGGATATGCAGATGATTAAGGATAACTTCGAAAATCGTTGTATCCAGACATGCAGTAACATTAAGACTGAGCTTGACCGTCTGCCACAGTTGTCTAATATCAATCTTGACGGAGAACAGATTGCAATAATCAGTCTGCAGATTCCTTATATAAAGGAAGAATTATATAAGGAAAAGATGTCTGAATATATTGATGAAACTGTTTTTATGGCGGAAAGTTTTAAAGAGCCTGCGGAAAGACTCAAGTATATAAGAAACAGACTGTCATGGAAGAGACTTTTCTCAGTTATTGTCACAGATATGAATTCAATCAGAATTAATCTGTATAAGAGAGAGAGAATCAAGGATCAGAGCCGTTATTTAAGATATGAGGAAGCGGTTGGCTCAACAGGACAGTCACAGGGTATATATATCCAGTTCCTTATTGCGATTATCAACTACATATCTAATATGAATTCTTCAGGTAATGAAGGTGTTGAGGGTAAGACAATATTCATAGATAACCCATTCGGTGCGGCAAAGGATATATACATATGGGAGCCAATATTCAAGCTGCTTGCAACTAACCATGTCCAGCTTATTGTTCCTGCAAGAGGTGCAACTCCTGCTATTACAGGAAGATTCGATGTTAATTACATACTTGGCCAGAAGCTGGTTGATTCAAGGCAGCAGACTGTGGTTGTTGATTATTACAGCAGCACGAAGGAATCAGAATTGGAATACACGAGAATGGATTACGAACAGGCAACATTTGATTTTTTGTAACATATTTGTAACAATTCTGTGAACTCGGTTTACAACAAACTTAGGCTGTGCTAAACTTTAATGAGTTGTAAAATGCGACAATTGAATCAATTTTAACATTCAGTAAGCACAGGAATGAGGAATATATAACCATGAATAAATATGAATTAGGAATTAAGATAGACCAGATTAAGAAACTGGCTGCCAAGAAGGATTATGCCGAAGCTGCAGCTATTGCAAAGGAGCTTAACTGGTCAAAGGTAAAGGACTGGCAGTCACTTGCTACTGCAATTAATGTGCAGGAAGCAGTTGGTGATTATGAAGAAGCAAGAGATATGGCAATTCTTGCTTATAACAGAAATCTTGGAGGAAGAAAGCTTGTTTATAAGCTTACAGAATTCTTTATTAAAGTTGGAGATTTTGAAAATGCCAATGAGCTTTATGAAGAATATAGCAGAACATCACAGCATGATGTGAGCAGATTCATTCTTTTATATGATTTGAAGAAAGCGCAGAATGCATCTGATAATGAACTAGTAGGAATCTTAGAGGACTATAGGGATCATGAGATTGATGAGAAATACATGTATGAGCTGGCAACTCTTTATTATAAGACGGGAAGAAAAGAAGAGTGTGTCAAGACTTGTGATAATATTGTTCTGTGGTTTCAGGATGGAAGATATGTTGAAAAGGCAGTACAGTTAAAGGAGCAGCTGGGTGTTACGCTTACGAAGACACAGAAGGGCATCTTAGAGGATGTGAAGAAGAGAAAGGATGACATCGAGGCTGCTAAGGAAGAGCTTTTTGCTAAACAGAAAGAGTTAATAGATCTTAAGAGAGATGATGTTGAGGATGTTTTCAGGGAAGAAGATGAGAAGATATCTGAATTACCTAAGAAGGCAGCACAGACACCTAAGGAAGTACATCTTAATGTTCCAGAGTACGACAGGCAGCAGGAGGAAGGTCCTCTTTCAATGGATCTTGTCCAGAATGACCAGAATAATGATATTAAAGAGTTTATTATGAAAGCACTGAGCAAGAACAGTGATAACAGTAAAAGTCAGCTGTCGGAGCAGGAGGCCAGTGTAAGAAAGATTGAGACTCCACAGGTTGAGAAGCCGGAGGTTGCAGAAGCCTTAAGTGAAGCTGGAGAAAAAGCATTTTCTAATGAAATTAATAAGGCAAATCTTTCATTAAAGGAGCTTATCGCAAATGCAAAGCAGAAGCTTGAAAATAATTATGATAAGATTAATAAAGAAGATGAAGCCGAGCAGAGAAGAGAAGCAGAGGCTCGTATTAATGAGAAGGCAAAGAACATTGATATTAATGTTCCGGTTCCGGATTACAGCCTTTATGATACAAAAAATCTTCAGGAAGAACTTGCTGCTAACATGAGCGATCTGTTCAAAGCTGATGAAGAAGATGAGGATGTTAAGACATTTGTACCAGCTTCAAAGCATCAGGATGAAAAGCAGGAAGAGAAAGAGCCTGTTAAGGAAAATGCTACGGCAGTATCTGTGAATACTGATATTGCTGATGAAGCTGAAAATACTGGAACATCAGATGATGATGACCAGATTGAAGGCCAGATGGATATAACAGAATGGATGCAGTCTGTCAGGGAAGAGAAATATGGTAAGCAGGATACGAGAGAATTTTCTAAGTCGGAGCTTGAGAGATATCTTGACGAAAAAGAAGAAAAAAGCGCTGCCTATGAGAAAATGGTTGAACGTAAAAAAGCAGAAGCTCTGGTAGCAGGCAAAGAGATTGATAAAGAGGAAGCAAAACAGGTTGCTCTTGCACAGATGGCGGTTGATTCAGCAAGAATGGATTTAGCTATCAGAACAGGTAAGGCTGCTGCAAGATTAGAGCAGGAAGCGGCAAAGGCTGCGGCAGCAGTAACTAAGAAGGCACCAGTTAATGCAGAGGAACCAAGTGAAGAAATTCCTTTAGTTACAGCACAGATTCCAACAGTTTCAGAATCTATGATATCAGATATCAATTCAATTATGAATGATGATAATAATAAAGAAGAAGGTGATGAGGCTGTTGCCCAGCAAGAGGCAGCTGCGGGCGTTGAGCCAGAAGAAACAGTTCCATTTACTAGACAGAACAGACAGCCGGAGAGTATGGAAGAATATAATACAGACAACGATGAAGTCGAAGAAGAAAAAGATAAGAAGCTTACAGGAGAGTTTGCCAAGATATTCAGAAAGTACAGGGATATGCCGGGACTTGAGGAGCAGCTTGTTGATTTATTCGATACAATCGATGATGAGATGCAGATTAATACATCTAAAGTGGGCAATATTCTCATTTCTGGTAATTCAAGTTCAGATAAGACAGATCTGGCAAGAACAATTATTAGAGCAATCAATACATTATATCCTGATAAACAGAAAAAGATTGCAAAGACATCAGGAGAGAGTATAAACCAGCGCGGAATTGCAAAGGCTATGGGAAGACTTAAAGGTACTGCACTTATTGTAGAAGGCGCAGGAACAATTCAGCCTAAGAGAATTAACGAGCTTCTTAACTGTCTTGAGCAGGATACTGACAGAATGATAGTTATATTCGAAGATTCAGATACAGATATGAATGTATTGATTAACTTTAATCCTGAATTAACTAATACATTTAATCACAGAATTATTCTTAAGCAGTATACAGTCAATGAACTTGTTGAGATGGCGAAGAGATTTGCAAGAAAGAGACAGTATGAGGTTGATGATGATGCATTACTAGAACTGTATCTTAAGATTGACAAACTCCATAACGTGAATGATAATATTAAACTTGATGATATCAAGGAAATTATCAATCAGGCAATTGTCAATTCTGAAAGAAGAGCATCAAGAAGATTCTTTGGCGGACTTAAGAAGAAGAGAAGCGAGAATGGTGATGTTATATTCTTGACAGAGGCAGACTTTAAAGACAGATAAAACTATATGCACAAATGTGCTTACACAGGGAGGAAACTATGACTAATATCGATGAAATGTCAATTAATGCAATCAGAGTATTGTCAGCAGATGCAATTCAGAAGGCGAATTCAGGACATCCTGGACTTCCACTTGGAACTGCACCAACAGCTTATGAATTATGGACTAACCATATGAATTACAATCCTGCTGATCCTAAGTGGGAGAATAGAGACAGATTCGTTCTTTCTGGCGGACATGGTTCAATGCTTCTTTACTCATTGTTCCATTTACTTGGAATTGGCAATCTTTCTTTAGATGATGTAAAGAATTTCAGACAGATGGGCTCAAAGACACCAGGACATCCAGAGTATGGTCATACAGTTGGTGTTGAAGCAACAACTGGACCTCTTGGACAGGGTATGGCTATGGCAGTAGGTATGGCTATGGCAGAAGCACATCTTGCATCAGTATTTAATAAGGATGGATACAATGTAGTAGACCATTACACATATGTACTTGGTGGAGACGGCTGTATGATGGAAGGTATTTCATCAGAGTGTTTCTCACTTGCAGGAACATTAGGTCTTTCAAAGCTTATTGTATTCTATGATTCTAACAATATATCAATCGAAGGAAGCACAGATATTGCATTTACAGAAAATGTAATGAAGAGATTTGAAGCATTTGGCTTCCAGACAATCGAGGTTGCTGATGGCAATGATATCGAAGCTATCGGCAAGGCTATTGAAGAGGCTAAGGCTGATAAGGAAAGACCTTCACTTATCAAGGTTAATACACTTATCGGATACGGTTGTCCTGCAAAGCAGGGTAAGGCAAGCGCACACGGTGAGCCTCTTGGTATTGATAATGTTGCAGCACTTAAGGAAAATCTTAACTGGCCATGCAAGGGTGATTTTGAAGTACCACAGGAAGTATATGACCATTATAAAGAGATAGCAGCAAGAATGGCTGAGCCAGAGAAAGAATGGAATAAGCTCTTTGCTGAATACTGTGAGAAGTTCCCTGAGATGAAGGAACTCTGGGATAAGTACTACAATGGATGTGATATGTCCGATTTGTTCAATTCTGAGGAATACCTTGCAAAGCCAGAGAAGGCAGAAGCAACAAGAAGTTCAAGCGGAACAATTCTTAACATGATTAAGAATGTAATGCCTAACCTTATCGGTGGTTCAGCAGATTTAGCACCATCTAATAAGACTAATATGAAGGATGCAGGAGATTTCTCTAAGGAGAATTATGCAGGAACTAACCTTCACTTTGGTGTAAGAGAACAGGCTATGGCAGCAATTGGTAACGGACTTGCACTTCATGGTGGATTAAGACCATTCGTTGCAACATTCTTCGTATTCAGTGATTACACAAAGCCAATGGCAAGACTTACATCACTTATGAAGCTTCCACTTATATATGTATTTACACATGACAGTATCGGAGTTGGTGAGGACGGACCTACACATGAGCCAATTGAGCAGCTTGCAGCATTTCGTTCAATGCCGGACTTCACAGTATTCAGACCATGTGACAGAACAGAGACAGCACTTGCATGGGAATATGCTATTGAATCTAAGGACGAGCCAACAGCTTTAGTTCTTACAAGACAGAACCTTCCACAGATGTCTGGTTCATCAAAGGAAGCACTTAAGGGAGCATATATTCTTGAGGATTCAGATAAAGAGACTCCGGATGGAATCATCATTGCAAGTGGTTCAGAAGTAAACCTTGCTGTATCAGCAAAGGCAGAGCTTAAGAATGCAGGAATAGATGTAAGAGTAGTAAGTATGCCATCTATGGACGTATTCGAGAAGCAGTCAGACGAATACAAGGAATCAGTCCTTCCTAAGAGTGTAAGAAAGAGAGTTGCAGTTGAGGCACTTTCAGACTTTGGATGGTACAGATATGTAGGACTTGACGGTAAGGTAATCTGCATGAAGACCTTTGGAGCTTCAGGTCCGGCTAACCAGTTATTCGAGCATTTCGGATTCACAGTAGAGAATGTAGTTAATACTGTTAAGAGTCTTTTCTAAGATGATAGAATAATAAGAAAATTAATATAAAAAATCAGGGATTTCGGTTATTAAATATAACTGGAATCCCTGATTTTTTTATGTTGTCAAGTGCAGAATGTGCCATATATTACCGAATGTGCCAAAACTACCCGATACAAATGTGACATATATTACCGAATATGCCATATATTGCAGAATATGCCAAAACTATTGCATGATGCCATCGTAACTGTCAACAATTCTTTTAATGCTTCGTGTTCCAAGACCATGATTAATAGTGTCCGGTTTGGTTGTTTACGCTTGACATAATATCTATAGTTAATTAAACTAACTATAGATGTAGTAACTTTAAGGGGGATTACAATGAGAAGAATTGCAGCAGGATTAATTGTTATAATGTCAGTTTTGCTTGTGTCATGTAAGGGGAAAACAGGGAATACGATAACAGTAGGAAGTGATAAGCTTGATAATACGCAGTCATATTTTTCTGAAAGCATGCATAAGGCAGCAAGATGTGATTCAGGATATTATTACCTTGATAAATGTGGCGCATCAGCTGATAATCTTATGTTTTATGATGATAAGTCAGAAGAAAGCATTGTGTTATGTAATAAACCACAATGTGGGCATGATGGAGAAGAGTGCATGGCATATATTTCAGGAAGTGAGTTTAAAAGTGAGTTGTATTACTATAATTCGTACATATATATGATAAGTTCCAAGGGAAATCTTGTACGGATAAGTGCTGATGGAACACAGAGAACAGACCTTGGAAGCATATGCGTCCTGAGTGGACAGGATAGTGTGTCAATGTGCTTCAATGATGGATATGCATATGTATCTCAAGAGATAACGGGAGATATAGAAGGTAATGTAACAGTAAGGCTGCACAGATTTAATCTTGATACAGGTTCGAGCGATAAAATATATGAAGAAACGGGATATGGTATAGGAATTAATTCACTTAAAACATATGGCAGTGACACATTTTTTTTAAAGACATCTGTTTCAAAAGATGATAAGGGATTATATTCGTTGGAAGGAAAAGGAATATTCAGAATTACAGGGGAAGATACTGAATGTCTGCTTGAAAAGAATGTGTATAGTTACTGTATAGATGCAGATAATAACAAGCTGTATTACAGCGGGCTTGGAGATGGAACGATATATGAATATGATCTTGGCAGCGGCAAGTCAGAAAGCATATATAAAAGCGATAATGATACAGGATATTTTTATATAACATTTGACGGAAATTATATCTGGATGGATGATGAAGGATATAAGAGTATGGCAATGTATTTTAACAAACAGAGCAGTTCACTTGATTATACGATATATCAGTTAGGCTTAGATGGAAAGCTTATAGCAAAGAGAACGATTCCAGACGAGAAAAAGATATTTTCAATTATGCACGGGGACAGCAGGAAGATGTTTATGTTCTCATCTGTGAATAATAGAATTGTATATATTGATAAGAGCAACATTGAAAAAGGGGATATTAAGGAGCTTAGGTAGATGAAGGAACTGGGGAGACTGCTTAATAGAAAAACAATATTGCTAATTCTGGCTGCGGCATGTATATGTGTCGTGGCTGTTTTTGCAGGGGACTTTTCAGACTGTGGAATAGATAATTATAAGATTAAAGTAAGAGAGTACAACTGGCTGATTAATGGGCATACAGATGAACAGATACAGGAGCATGCTGACGAACTGGCACAGGATGATAGAAGAATATTTAAGAGACTTGCAAAGGAATACAAGGAAAAGTCTGATTATATTGATGGATATACAGAAAGTGTCAAAGCAGTTATTACAAATGCCTCGAATATGAAAAAATTCAGTGTGTTTGGTACATTAGAATCAATAGCTAATATCAATAAAACGGAAAATGATTATAAAAGGATTAAAAATGTACAGGTTAGGGAATTAAACAGCAGGGCAGTTGAGCAGTTTCTGAAGAATGATATTTCTATCTATATCGTTCTTGCGTTGATGATATATATTATTTATAACATTTACGAATACAGGGATAATGGAATGTGGCAGATTATCTATACTGCTGTCAATGGAAGAATGAGAATTGCAGTTAAGGACACTGCAGCAGTCGGATTGGGTGCTTTATTTGTATCACTGATTATGCAGTTATGCGGTCTTGTCTCTATGCTTGTGGTGTATGGTGGCTGGGATTCCCTTACAGCACCTGTACAGTGTCTGAAAGGGTATAATAATTTCACTTATCCGATAAGCGTAATGACATATCTTTATATAAGATATATGATTATATCTTTAATAGTTATTGCAATAGTGCTTGTTATATCACTCGTATTTGCGTTATGCAGGAAAAGAATCAGTTCAATTGTGCTGGTGGGTATAATTGCCGGAGCGGAAGCATTTGCATACCAGAATATATCAATGCAGGGCAGATTAAGAATTTTCAAGAAGATTAATATAATAAATGTGATGAATGTAAACAATATACTCAGGAAGTATGATAATATCATGATAGCAGGTGTTCCTGTGAGCATGGTAAATGTGCTGTGCATGGTGTGTATTATTATAGCTGTAATATCAGCAATATTTCTTGCGTTACTTGGAAAGGTTATCCGTCCGGGAAGAACCGCTGGCTTTATAGGAAAAATGATTGAAAAAATCGGACATGTGGTTCAAAGGATTTTGTCCAGACTTCCGCATTTCTGGAAAGAAATGTACAAATTTTTAATAACAGCAAGAGGCTGGATTGTAATATGTGTTGTTGTGTTTATAACAATATTTATATGTAATAACCAGAAAATAGCATATTCTGAAGATGAAAAGAAGCGTGATGAATATTATCAGCAGTATGGTGGCAGGGATTACAGTGGATTTACCAGTCTTATAGAGCAGAGACAAAATGATGTTTATGAGGCACAGGCAAAGCTGGATGCTGCAAGAGAACAGTATGAGAGGGGAGAACTTAGTGAGGATGATGTAAGCAGATATGTGTACAACCTCATGGATGCTACGAGACTGCTTGATAACATGAGCGAATATATGCAGCAGATTGAATATGTTTCACAGATAAAAGAGCAGTACGGAATAGATGCGTATGTTATGTCACAACGGGGATACGACCAGATATTTGGCAGTAAAGGAGCAACGAGAAAACTGCTTATATATATTATACTCGGATTTGGAGTTGTTCTTATTGCAGAGACTGAAAGCTCAGTGGAATATAAGAACGGAATGAATATGCTTATTGGCTCGTCTAAGAGAGGAAGAAGATGGGAACATACAGTTAAGGCTGCTGCTGTCTGCATATTGGTGGGGGCAAGTGCATTTTTACTGTATATAATCGAAATGATAATAATGTATAAGGCATATGGTATGCCATATATTAATGCACCGCTTATAAGCCTTACATATATGAATACAGCAAAGGTATTCAGGAATATAACGATAAGCCAGTACATGCTTGTTCTCATGGCAGAGGAGATACTATTCGCAGTAGCAGTCGGACTTGAAACAGTATTCGCTTCAAGGCACATTTTTAAAAAGAATTCGGGAAAAGGAATACCTATGATTATAGTTATTAATACTGCTATATTATGTATTATTATGTGAGGGGAATGTATGAGAATTAAACAGTTTGTAATAATGATAATGATTATATGTGGCTGTGTATCAGCTGGATGTAAGAATAAAGAAGTACAGGAGAGTGACAAGACAGCAAGTGACAGCAGCCGTTTAGCCAGACAGGAGGTGGAGTATCCCGAAAAAGAAGATACATATGAAGATTGGGAACAAGTGGGTGAATTCAAGATAAACAGCAGGTCTGTAGAACAGGATGTACATGACACAGATACATCATATCTTTATATAATGGGATTTTCGTGGCCAGTGCTGTATGATAAAGAGTCTGTAAAGTTTATAGAATACACTGCGTATAATGCACGTGTGCAGTTTGAAAAGAGAGAGGTGCAGCTTAAGGAATTCCTTGATAAAAAAGTTATTAAAACGCAAAGTAAAAAGATATCGGGAGCAGAGCAGAAAGAACTGGATTTAATATTGTATATGGAATTTCCAACAAGTACATATTCATGGTATATGAATAAACAATCATCAGATACAGTACTTAGGGAAAGAAATGACATGCTTAACGCCATACTTATAGAGGCAAAAGTTATATATAATGATGGAAAAGAGGAGACTTGTTATTATAGGATTCAGACTGGAACAGCAGATAGTTATATGTTGTTTAAGAGAAACATGTAGTTGTAAATGAAAACTTTTAGAAATGCTTTTCGTATATATTTAGGGGAGTACATATGCAAAAAAGAATTATAATAAAAATTATATTTTGTCTGATATTGTTTATATCAGCAATAGCTGCCATAATTATAAAATTGAATTCGGATATACCTAAAGTTGGTATATCGAGGTTTGAGCTGTATTGTAAGACGATTAATGTTGACTATGATGACAAAACATATTCAATTGATGATAAGCAGAATATTCATAAAATAGCAGAGTATGTCAGTAACATTTACCAGAATTCAGTGCCTGTTGTTGATACAGCAGAATCTTATGATATTGTGGTAGATTTTAATAATAAGATAAAAATCAAGATTTCATATAACGAGAATAGAATGTATTTGTTTGAGGCTGAATCTGATGAGGCAATATATAATTGTAAAGGTTATGCCCAAATATCTGATGAGCAGATAAAAGAACTGATAAACATGATGGAAAGGTTATATGCATGAAGGGCTTCGGAGCTTCAGGCCCGGCTAACCAGTTATTCGAGCATTTCGGATTCACAGTAGAGAATGTAGTTAATACTGTTAAGAGTCTTTTCTAAGATAATGATAATAGAATAATGTGATAAAAAGAGATTCCGGTTGAGTAGTTCAATCGGAATCTTTTGCATTTTATAAAATTAATAAATGTGCAGAATATGCCATATATTACCGAATGTGCCAAAGTTATTGCATTATATCGGGATGTTGTATTACAATTACATATTTAAAACAGTGTTTTTCCTCATCATATATATAATTGGTTAATCCATCATATTTATCAGCAATTCTTTTTATGCTTCTTGTTCCAAGACCGTGATTAACAGTATCACTCTTGGTTGTGTTCAGGCTTCCATCCAGCGCAATAGGATTAGCAGCACATGAGTTGATGACACATATCAGGTCAGCATTGCCATTCTGGATGAGGGAAACATTGCAGTCAATATAAGCGTCTGGATTTCCCTTTGCGGCAGCAACAGCATTATCCAGCATATTGCCGAATAATGAAGCATAATCATTAGCAGAAAAATAATCTAATGTTCTGTATCTTATGTCAGCAGCGAAGCTGATGCCTTCACTTTCACAAATCTGCGCATAACGCGATAAGATAGCATTGAATATAGGATTTTTGCAATAAGTTCTTGAAGCTTTAAGAGCATCGCTATCGGAAAGTTCCGATATGTATTCAGATATTTCGGTTGTATGCTTTCCATCATTAAGTAATGCAATCGTGTTAAGGTGTTCTTTGATATCATGAATCAATATCCGCTGTTTATCATAATTGTCTTTAAGAGAATTATAATACTGTACATTATCCGATTCATGTTGTAATTCAAGTAAAAGGCGGGCATTTTCATTGTTCTTCCTGACAATAATCTGCTGCATATAAAATGTGAACATGTTAATTGCCAGTAAAAGCAGTATGGACACAGAAATATATGCATTAACCTTTGAAGTAAGCGGTATGCTTATACATATAAAAGACATACATAACATAATAATAATAGATATTGCAGGAATAATAGAAAGAAAAAATGTGCTTCTATCAGAATAAGGATATGAACCTTTCCTTTTTATCAGGATTGTGGATACAGCCTGTGATATGAATAGATAAATTGTTTTACTTAGAAAAACATAGAGCAGGGTGTTATTATTTATAGTACTTGATTCACGGAAAAATAATATATAAAGATTAGGAACAAAGCCTACAACTAATAATTCGGATAACCCCATTACAACTGTCAGCATAAGGCTGTGAAAAATAGCAGAAAAAAAGGAAATATCAGATATTATAATGGTAACAATATATGTAATAAGAATGAAAGAAATAATATTCAAAACAGGGAAATGTAACATATATACAGGCGCTGATAACAAATGCATAATTATTGCAATTAATATTGAGAGCGGAGTGTTTAATCTCTGCTTGAAGAGTTTATTACAATAAAGCCATAAAATAAATGCTTCAATCACAGAAGCAACCGTATAATATGTAAGTGAATTATCCATAAATCTCCTTTATCTAGACATGTGAGTTAACATATGCAGCATAGTGTTCCTTAAAATCTGAATACTTTCTTGCAGCAACATCCGCAGACAAGTTACTATTAAGATATATATTGTGCGAATTGTGAGAAACCACATAATTCAAGTTAATAACAAAACTTCTATGGCACTGATAAAAATAATTGTGCGCCAGCTTTTCTTTTATTTCTGAAAATGAATGATAAGTTCTAAAATTACCATTAGTTGTATATATAATAGTCTGCTTCAAAGAGGCCTCAACCATTATAATATCATGCTGATTAATAACCTTATGGTCAGAACCGCATTTTACATATAGTGGTGTTGAGTTCTGGTTATTGTATACGTTGACAGCATCCTGCATATTGCGGAAGAGACGGTCTTTATCAATTGGTTTTGATATATATCTGAAAACATTAAAACGCATGGCATCATCCAGATAATCCATGAAAGAGGTTGTTACTATAATAATAGTGTTAGGATACTTGTTGTGTAATATGTTCCCCACATCTATACCAGACATTTCCGGCATCTGAATATCAAGAAAGACAATATCTGGTATGACATCAGATGATAAAAGAGATTTCCCGTCGGTAAATGTATGAAAAACAGGCATTGTCATATTATTGGTTCTGAAAAATTCAGATACAAGAGAATTAATTTCATTACATATAAGAGTATTGTCGTCACATATAAAAATATCCATAAGGTCTCCGTAACATTTAAAAATATAAATATATTATACAATACAGAAATAAAATAGCAACGATAATATTAGTGTAATACAGTTAAAGATGCTTTTCGTTCCATAAAAATGTCATTTGGTTCCATGGTTATTGATTTAATAAAAATATATGGTATAAGAAAAATATAGAGTTTTGGTTGTATACGAATGAGAAAGGAGGAGATGTCTGTGAGAAAGAGAGAATCAGCTAAAAAAGTGGTTAAGGTACTTGATAAAGTATTAAAGCTTGAAGCTAATTCAACATCTTGTTTATTTGTTTATGAACCGAAAGCACCAGCAACATTAGACAGATACAAGAAACTAAAGTAATGAGAAGGATAAGAAATTCAATAATCAACTGGCTAATAAAGAACAGTGCTATATCAGAGGAAAATCGTGAGCTTTATGAATATGCTGTATATAGTGCAGAATTATTAGTATTACCAGTTATTATGGCGATTGTGATTGGGTGGTTGTCAGGAAGTACAGTTAATGGAATTATGTTAATTATTCCATTTATGTTTCTGAAAAAGTATAGTGGTGGATATCACGCTAAGAAATTATCAATATGCATGATAATATCGACTATATTATTGACTGCTATGATAAAGATGTCAATATGTGATATAAAACCAGCATATATGTATATAACGACATGTATAGCTTTTATAGAATTATGTATAGTATCGCCAATACAATCAGACAATAAGATATTGAATGAAAAAGAGACCAGATACTATAAGAAAGTAGTGGTTATGCAGTTAGCTGCGTATTCAATAATTATAATATGCTCAAGTATATTAAATTGTATGATTGTAACAAAGTGTATATGTCTTGGAATTATATTAGCATCATTAATGCAATTGCCATGTATTGTAACAAGGAGAACGAGTATCAGATAATTATACGGTAAATGAAAACTACAACTTAAACTTTATAAATGTATAACATCTGATGTAGGTAACTGAAGATTGTTGACATTAGATATGTCGACACAATATAATGGAGATAGAAATTATGAATAAGAGACGAGCAATAAAAACAGCAATTATAACAAGCGCATTTATTGTAGCTACATCAGTAACAGCCTTTGCACAGTCTGGAACTGTTTATTTTGGAAACGGATATGGATATCTATTCGGAGATACAGACAATTCGGCCATATTAAGAAAAGCAAGGGCAGGAACTGTTCCTGGTGCGGATGAATCTTCATTAACATTATTAATAACTGTATATGATAACGGAGATGAATATACTAGTCGAGATGGTGTAAGTGTAGGTCCAACAGAGGTCTTTCGTGATTGGGGCTATATAGATGGTTTTGAAAGTCATCATAAGATGATTCGTGGAGGATTAGGGTATTCTCAGAGAACATTGAGTTATTAGTTAAGAGTAAGGCAGATATAATACATGATATGAATTAGTATTATATCTGTCTTTTCAGGTGGGTATATGAAAAAGAGAATAGTGTTGTCATCATTAATATTTATAACGTTATTATCGGCATGCCAGACAAAGCAGGATAACGAAGCCAGAGAGACAAAAACAGAATTACTGGCAAGACCAGAGATTACACAGGCTGCCACGGATGGAAACGGTACAACTGAAAACAGCATCGAAAGCAGTTCAGATATAGAAATGGCAGGTAATTATGAAAAAATAAGTGTGGGGGATGCGGAGGTGTATCTGCCACACATGGATGAGAGTAAGCAGATAAGAGGTGTCCAGTATCTTTATGATGCATATTTTGTAGTGCAGAATCCAAGTGTATATAGAACAATTAACAGACCAGAAGGAACAATATCTGTTAAAGAAGGACTTATTGGGCTTTCATGTTATGCAGGTGCATATCTCGACTCCATGGATATATCGGATGATATGCGTCAGACAAAGATAGATTATTTTAAAGAAAGACTTGCGGAGGTCTATGTGCCGGGAAACAATAATAGTTTTGATATTCAGGCGGTTTCATTTGCTTTATACGAGGACTTTTATGATAAGATACCGGGGCTTACGGTAGAGGTGTATGGGGTAAAGAGTGAGACATGGGATATGGCTGAATTAGATAAAAATGGTTTCGCTGGGTGCGACAGGGTTGCAGGTAAAAATATTACTCAGAGTGGAGTATATTATATTGACTATAGCAGCTATAACAAAGATGGTAAATATAAGCAGTTTATAGTAAAGGCGGAATTTGATGATATGCCGATGGATTATGCATTGGTAATCAATGATGATATGCATTACAAAATAGAGAACAGGGATAGTTATCAGACATGGAAAGAGAATAATAACGAATGGTTAATAAATTAATTATTATATATCGGGAATATGGAAAAAGAATATTTGTTACGCTTATGCTTGTATTAATATGTGCAATATCATTTTATATGTCAGACCAGATGTGGAGTACATATATAAAAAAAGACCTTGAAATCAGATATAAATATGATGCATATAACATTAATCCATATGATATTAATAAGATAACATTTTCAGTAGGAAGTAAATATCAGGAGCAGAAAGACATGCTTGAGGAGCTTTCTGATATAGAGGGAATATCAGCTTATGGATTAATGTCTGGGACTAATATTCAGATGGATAGCACCAAAGAACTGATTGATTGTATTGTAAGTGATGCCGCATTGATTCAGATGTGCAATACTGGAATTACAAGTGACATTTATGTTAAGGCAAAAGAGGAATGGCAGGGGTGCGAATTAGTATGGCTTGGAAGTTCCTATAAAGGGAAAATCAATATTGGAGATAAATGTCTGATTAATGGGATAGATGCGGTTATAGCAGGTTTTCTTAAGGATGATGCGAGATGGCTTACTAATAGCAGTGTTTCAATCGGAAAGTATGATTTGTCATCAACCGCACTTGTATTTACCGATAATTATAAGAGGTTTGACTGGGGAGAGTCATTAGAATTTACAACTCCTGTATATTATATTACAGATTATAAAGATAATGAGATTATAAAGAGGAGCATTAATGAGTATCAGGTGGAAAAAGGCATAAGAGCAGGAATAACTAATGAAGGAGAAGAATTAAGAAAGAATATTGAGGACAATGCGATAACAGATGATAAAACATTTGTGGCCTCAGTACTGTTATATGCTATTGCAATTGTAGCTGTTTCAGCGGTTACGATTATTGAGTGTCTTATAAACAAAAGGGATTATGCAGTGTTTATTATAAATGGAATAAGCAGGCGTGCAGTATATTTTATGATTGTGGTTAAAAATGCGTTGTTAATATGTGTGCCAGCAGTTGTAGTATGGGTGTATAGGCAGTGGAAGATTTTTCATGGAATCATACCACATAATAATGAATTTGCAAGTGAATTATCATATATGGCAACAAAGATGTCACATTGTGTATATGTACCTGCCATGATGCTGGTGCAGGCGGTTCTGATGATAAGTATATCATGTTTAATTCCTATTATATATCTGCATAAAAGAAATATTGCTGATCTTATGGAGAAATGAGGGAAGGTATGAATATAATCAGAAAAGCATTCAGAAATGTGTTCAGATATAAACTTACAGCTATATTTTTTATAATAGGGCAGCTTATAATGTATGTAACAATATTCGGTGCTCTCGGAATATATAACAAAGCATATCAGAAAGAGGCTGACAGGCTGGCTGCACAGTATAAAAGCAGAATTGATATGAAAGCTGTGTCATTGAATAAATCGGACATTCTGGATGTAAGTGAAGATGATATAACAGAGGGAAATGTAATTGCAAAAAATATAGGACTATACTATACTGAAAGAAAAAGTAGTAACAAAAAACCGGAAATAATATTAGCATGTAATGAAAATATACCATATGAACTTGTGAGTGGAAGACTTCCGGGAACCCAGAAGGATGATGCGGGAAAAAGGCTTGTTGCACTTGGAAGGGCGCAGTGTGAATATACATATGAAGAGAACGGAAAACATTATGCAACATTTGAAAATGAATCTTATGAAGTGGTTGGAATAATAGGTAATTCTGGTTCAGATTATCTTGATAATACAATAGTGTTTGATAAAAGATGTCTGGGTGATAATGTCATGTCGGCAGTAATGAACATGAGCGAATATACAATTTTTATAGGAAGTAATTACTCAGATATCAATGAAACATATGCTAAAGTGTATAACAATATTATCAGGAAAGATAAGAACGCGGCGATTGAAAGCACTAATATATCAGGAGAAGGCAGAAGTACTGTTGCCGGGACATTGAAAAGAGAAAATGTAAGAATCAATATCATTGTATATATATTCTGTATTGTCAATTGTATGCTTATGTCAGAGTTCTGGATAATAGAAAGAAAAAAAGAATTTGCAATTAAGAGAACATATGGATACAGCCAGTTAAGGATAATCGGGGGAATAGCAAGAGACATCATTGCACTTGGAGGCACATCACTTATAATATACGCGGCGTGCCATATAATTGCAGTGAATGTTTTAAGGATAAGACTGTATACAATAAACTGGAACATGGGAGTAATTTTGTCAGTAATCTTTATTAATGCAACATCTCTGATATTTACTATGATAGTTCCGGTTTACAGGATAATGAGACTGAATCCGGCTGTAATATTGGAGGATAAGGAATGATAAGATTAGAGAATATTACAAAGATATACAATGAAAAGGTTGATGATACGAAGGCACTTGATGATGTAAGTCTTAAGATAGAGGACGGCGAGTTTGTATCTGTAATGGGAGCGTCGGGAAGTGGTAAAAGTACACTGCTTAAGATAATAGGCTGCATGGACAGCCCTACATCTGGGAAGTACTATCTTGATGATACTGAGGTGACAGCGGCAAGCCGTTCACAGGTACATAAGCTGCGCAAGGAAAAGATAGGATATGTATTCCAGCATTTTGCACTGATGGATTACTATACAGCATATGAAAATATAGAGCTTCCGCTTCTTGCAGCCAATGTTAAGCGTAAGGACAGGAAGAGAATTATATTAAAGCAGATGGAGCATCTTAGAATTCTGTCGGAAAGAAATAAGCTGCCGGGAAAGATGTCCGGAGGACAGCAGCAGAGAGTTGCGATAGCAAGGGCACTTGTAACCAATGCGGATATAATACTTGCTGATGAGCCGACCGGGGCACTTGACCAGAAGACAGGACGAGAGGTGCTGGAACTTCTTAAGGAGATTAATAAGTCAGGGAAGACTGTTATAATCGTTACACATGACGAAGGGATTGCGAAGATGACGAACAGGATAATTACTATCAGTGATGGCCGGATTGTAAGTGATAATAAAAATATATAAATGTTCATGGAATATTTACAAAAAATTATAATAAAATTTACTTGAATTATTATACGGGCAAGCATATAATAAAAGCATAGGGTTTGTTTATAATTTAACAATCAAATATTTATGTACGGAGGTTTTATTATGGTTCGATTTACTTTACCAAGAGATTTGTATCATGGAAAGGGTTCTTTGGAAGCCCTCAAGACACTTGAAGGAAAGAAAGCTATCATCTGCGTTGGTGGCGGTTCTATGAAGCGTAACGGTTTCCTTCAGAAAGCGGAGGATTACCTCAAGGAAGCAGGAATGGAAGTTAAGCTTTTCGAGGGTATCGAGTCTGATCCATCAGTTGAGACTGTTATGAAGGGCGCTGCTGTTATGACAGAGTTTGAGCCAGACTGGATTGTTGCTATCGGCGGAGGTTCTCCTATTGATGCTGCTAAGGCAATGTGGATTAAGTATGAATATCCTGATACAACATTTGAAGATATGTGCAAGGTATTCGGTCTTCCTAAGCTTCGTAAGAAAGCTCATTTCTGTGCAGTTTCATCTACATCAGGAACAGCTACAGAGGTAACAGCATTCTCAATTATTACAGATTATGAGAAAGGTATTAAGTATCCTATAGCAGATTTCGAGATTACTCCTGATGTTGCTATTGTTGATCCTGAGCTTGCAGAGACTATGCCGGTTAAGCTTGTAGCACATACAGGTATGGACGCCATGACACATGCAATTGAGGCTTATGTATCAACTGCTAACTGTGATTACACAGATCCACTGGCACTTCATGCTATGGAGATGATTCAGGCTAACCTCGTTAAATCATATAACGGAGATATGGCAGCAAGAGATTCAATGCACAACGCACAATGTCTTGCAGGTATGGCATTCTCTAATGCATTACTCGGTATCGTTCATTCAATGGCACATAAGACAGGTGCAGCATTTGAAGGCGGACATATTATCCATGGTGCAGCTAATGCTATGTATCTTCCTAAGGTTATCAAGTTCAATGCCAAGGATGAGACAGCAGCTAAGAGATATGCATTTATCGCTGATTTCTTACATCTTGGTGGCAATACACAGGATGAGAAGATTGACAATCTTATCGCTATGTTAAGAAAGATGAATGATGACCTTAATATTCCTCACTGCATCAAGAATTATGGTGAGGGTGGTCTCCCAGCAGAGACGGGATTTGTATCAGAGGAAGAATTCAAGGCTAAGTTACACGACATCGCAGCCAATGCTATCCTTGATGCATGTACAGGTTCTAATCCACGTCAGCCAAGTCAGGAAGAGATGGAGAAGCTTCTTACATGCTGCTACTATGATACAGAAGTTGACTTCTAATAATTACATATAAGAATAAATGTTAAGCCTTCTGGTAATAATACGGTTGTATTAATTATCAGGAGGCTTTTTATTATGGCATTGAATGAAAAAGAAAAGACTACGATTAAGGATTTACAGACTCAGGAGCAGACCTGTATCAAGAAGTACAAGAAGTATGGACAGGATGCGAAAGATCCTGTTTTGAAGGAGTTATTTTCTACATTAGAGAAGAATGAGCAGAAGCACTATGACACATTAGGACAGATTCTTGAGGGAAAAGTTCCTGAATGTGACTGCAACGACTGTGAGGGAAAAGAGTATGAGCCTGAGGCAACTTATGATGTGATGAGTAAGTCAGATGATAAGGAAAGCGATGCATTTTTAGCAACAGACAGTATTGGCTCTGAAAAACTTGTATCGGGAGAGTATAATACGAATGTGTTTAATTTTGCCGATACAGCCATCAGAAAGATTCTTGCAGATATCCAGATTGAGGAGCAGAATCATGCAGAAATGCTTTATAAATATAAGACTGTTAATGGAATGGCTTAAATTGTAAGCTGAATGTAATATTTGTATGTTATAATCCTTTATGTGTAAGAAATTTTTATGCATAAAGGATTTTTTTAAATTATTTAAACCTTTTTGAAAGTTGTTTCGTATATATCAATGAAAGAACAAAAGATAATTGTTTTTAGTTTGTAATACATAGTAACCGGGGGTGAGTAGATGGGTTCGCTGTCTAAAGGTCAGGATGTCGAACTGATAAAAAGAATCCTGGATAATAATGACAGAAAAGCAGCAGATGAACTTGTAAGCCGTTATTATAAATGTGTATATAAGCACATTTATATTAAGGTTAAAGATGAAGAGACGGGGATGGATATCACGCAGGAAACATTTATTGCGGCATTAAGAGGGTTGGGGTCCTTTAATGATGCAAAAGCTTCATTTAAGACATGGCTTACAAGAATTGCTGACAACAAGGTCACAGATTATTTCAGGAGCAGGCAGTATCATGAGAGTATTGTTACCCAGATTATGGATGATACTTTACCTGAAGTAGCAGATGAAAGAGCAGGCACGGAGACGAGTGTGCTTGATAAGCTTTCATATGAAGAGATGGAAAAAATGTATGGTCATCATAAGAATTGTGAATGGGAGACATTCAGACTGAAAGTGTACGAGGGATATACTTTTGGGGAAATCAGTGCCAGTCAGGGGGTTGAACTTAGTACGGTAAAGAGCAGATATTATTCAATGCTTAAACGAGTCAGAAAGGAGTGGGATTATCTTGAGTAAAGTAAAATATCCAGATAGGGAAAAGATTAGAAACCAGATAGACATTATTTTGGATAAGTCAGATTTGTTTAAAGATTCACAGGATAAGACTATACATGAAAGTAATAAAATAGTAGAATTAAAGCCAGTAAGAGAAAAAATTCCGGTTATGCGTGTGATACAGTTTGTAGTTACGGCTGCGGCAATTGTGATATTTGTTGTTGCAGTTAAGAATTACAGTGTTGTCAATAAAAAAACATCAGGAACAAAAAGCCAGATACCTCTGGCTACAGGAAGTGCAGATGGTCCGGATGCTGTATATACAAGAGAAGCAGGCAGTTCTGATGAAGGTAATGAGGCTGATACCACTTCGCAGATTATATATGGCGATATAGCAGGTATTAATATCTCGAAGATTACAAGTAATTACTATAGTCAAAATACTGATTCCTATTCTTATCAGCAGAGAGTTGATAATGTTTTGTGTGATAATGGAACAAAATTTCAGATTGATTTTCCATGTCAGATTAAAAAGGATGGAAAGTCAGTTGAAGGGGCAGATGAGATTGTAGTTACGTTATTAAATAAGAGTCTTATACAATATATTAATGCAACTGATGTGGAATGGAAAGATATAGTTTATGTGCGATGTGAATTATCAGGAGATACTGTCACTGTTTATATTGATGAAGGTAAATATGATTACACATGTATAATACAGGAATAAAATAAGCTTTTGGGGGATTACATGAACGACAATAATTATTACTTAAAGAAATCTAAAGCTGTTTTAAGGGAAGTAAGGAAATCAGTTATAGGAAAAGATGATGTAATATGCAAGGTGTATATGGCAATAATTGTGGGAGGACATGTTCTGTTAGATGATATTCCCGGAGTTGGAAAAACAACAATGGCACATGCATTTGCTAATGCATTAGGACTTAAATGCAACAGAGTACAGTTTACACCGGATGTAATGCCATCAGATATAACAGGATTTTCAATGTATAACAGACAGACAGGAAAATTTGAATTCAAGCAGGGGGCAGCTATGTGCAACCTGCTTCTTGCTGATGAAATAAACAGAACATCACCAAAGACACAATCTGCATTGTTACAGATAATGGAGGAGTACAGGGTGACTGTTGATGGCGAAACATATGATCTTCCGGAACCATTTATGGTTATTGCAACCCAGAATCCGATAGGTTCAATAGGTACACAGAAATTGCCAGAATCGCAGATGGACAGATTCATGGTAAAACTTTCTATGGGATATCCTTCAGTTGAGGATGAAATTACAATTATGAAAAGCAGGTCTGAGAATGATAAAAGAAAGATATTGTCAGAGTGTGTACTTGATAATGGCGATATTCAGGCAATTAAGGAAGCAGTATCTGACATATATGTAGATGATTCAATTTATGAATATGTTGCTAATATTGTAGACAAGACAAGGCATAGAGAAAATATAATACAGGGTGTATCGCCAAGAGGAAGCATTTCGATTATTTCTATGGCTAAAGCAGAGGCATTTCTAAGAGGTAATGAATATGTTCTGCCATCAGATATTAAGAATATAGCCGTTGAGACACTTGCGCACAGACTTATTACTAATGTTGCCGGGGCAGCAGGTAATGAAGCAGCCAAGAAGGAAATAACAGATATATTAAGAATGATACCTGTACCAAAGATGCAGGAGAAATAAAGGATAATAATTATATGAAAAGAAGAAGGATATTATACATTTTCTGTCTTCTGATAGTATTGGGCGTTAATATATTTTATGTGGAATATCAGATTTTTATAATGCTTGTGTTAATGCTGGTGATTCCTGCATGTTCATGGTTTGTATATTTTATATCTGCATTGGGAATGGGAATAAGCATGCATATTAAGAATAATGTTGTGCTAAAAGGTAGTAAAGTACATCTGAGGTTGATTAAAAAGAATAAGTATAATCTTGCATTTGTAAATGGACAGATTCATGTGAAATATATGTACTATCACACAGGTGATGAATTTAGTTATACAGTTGATATAAAATCAGGTCTGGGAAAGTCAGCCGGAGTAATAGATATTCCAGTGGACTATTGCGGTTATATATATTTGTGGGTTGAGTCTATTGATATGTGTGACTATCTTGGGTTGTTTCATAAGCGGAAAAAATATACAGGTTTAAGCAAGGTTTATATCGTTCCGGAATATGCACAGGCAGATATTATACAGACTGATGGTGGATATAGCGAAGATATGGATGATGCAGTGCTGTATTTGAAATCTGCGGGTGATGAAGTTTCTGAACTCAGGAAATACAGGGAAGGAGACAGTCCGCGTTATATCCATTGGAAAAAGAGCAGTATATTGGCTGAGGATGACTTTATTATAAAGGAATATGATAATAATATTTATAAAACTGTATTTTTGGTTGTTGATACATTAGAGACAGGTAAAGACAAAAGACTAAGTGTCATGAGCCGGATATATCAGGATGCGTATTCACAGGGGATTGCTTATCTTGAACAGGGAGTAATATGTGAGTATGTTGGCTGGGATAATTCTGCCGGGAATATTGTAAGGTATAATTTTTATGACAATGAAACCTGTATGAAAGCACTTATGGGCATTATGAATCTAAAATGCAGTGTCAGTGCGGCATATAAAGCATGTCAGAAATTATATGATCTTGATGGAATTGAACTTTCATCAGAACCAATAATTATTACATACAAGGGAAACGAATAACTGCAGAGGATATAGATGAAAAAAGCATGGAATATAGACCGGAATAATTTAATATTACGCATAATTGTGACATATCTTGGAACAAGAGGAACAGCTTCTGTCCTGATTAATGTTACAGATCAATATGCAGGGCTGGGACTTATTGTTGTAATGTCAGCCCTTTTTTCTGTGCTGTATACTATATTGTTTTCATATTATGGCAAGCATAGCCGGATTATTAAAATATGCGGAAGTGTTGGTGTAATAGCGTTATATTCTGTTGTTAATTTAAGTAATATAACAGATGGATTTGAAAATATAGTTAATCTGTTTATGCAGAGCATGTCATCAGATCCAGAGTATGAGTATAGTGTAGTTGGAAACGGTGGGATAGCAGCGGCAGTAATATTGGTAACTATGATAATGGCTGTCTTAGCAGCGTGGGAAGTGAATATACGCCCTAATATGCTGATTGCGTTTATTATAATACTACCATTGCCAGGTATATTTATTGCAGCAGCTTTAGTACCGGATTTAATAAGTGTAATAGCATGTGTGTTGTTTATATTTGATTCAATGGCACTTGGGGAAAAAACAAAACGAAATAATAATGCCAGATTTATGATTATATTATCATTTATTGCTGCATTTGTTTTGATTTTTGCTTATCCGCAGACGAATTATAAAAGAATTGCTTTTTTTGAAGAAACAAGAGTCATGGTAAATGATATGGCATATAACATACTGGGAATAGATCTCGATGGAAATTCAGGTACGGATGATGATGAGACGCAGAGGCAGGAGGCTTCTGTAGGAGTAGGAACAGGCAAAGTCGGTCAGGTTGATGAATTATATTATAATGATAAAGTTGTTGGAAAGTATACTACTATCGCCAATGGAAACATACAATATATAAGTCTGTTTAAGGCGAGGGATTATGAAGATAATAACTGGACAAGATGGCTGGATACAAGAGAAAGAGATTATTCTTATGAATCAGCAACACTTGAATTTGCCAATGCACTTATAAAACAGAAAAGCATTTCTCTGGATGAAGATGAGCAGCAGTTAGCCAAAAGATTTAAAATGTATTCACCATCTTTTACAGATAATTATGGAGCACATCCGCAATTTGATGGTCCGTATAAGTTTTATATAAAAAATGGGAATCTGTCAGCATATCAGGAAATGGGAGAACTGATGAAAAAGTATAGGACAAATGCTGTATTTCAATCGTATGACAATTTTGTGAAACAGTCCTATCTTGATGTGCCGGCTGAGGACAGAATGGTTGTAGAGGATTTATTTGGGAAGATAGAGCTTTCTGACATGACTGATAAGATTGATTATATTAATTATGTTGTCGGTTATCTCAGAAAAAATTACAAATATACCATGAAGCCGGGGAAAGTTCCGGAGGGAAGAAGTGTCGTTGATTATTTCCTTAAAGATAATAAAAAAGGATACTGTACGTATTTTGCAACGTCAGCTGCAATTATTTTAAGAAGTGCCGGGATTCCAACAAGGTATTGTGCAGGATATGTAGTTGATACCAGATTATTGGGTGGTGCTGATGAAGAAACATATCAGACATTTGAAGTGTCAGATAATTCGGCACATGCATGGGTAGAGGTGTATATTGATGGATATGGCTGGGCTGTAGTTGATCCGACTCCGGGATATGGAGAAGAGTATGATGCCGAAGAACCTTCAACAAATAGCGTGGCGGTGGAATCAGACAGGCAGATGGAAACAGATATTAGTGAAACAGAACGCGAAACCGTAGATTCATCAATATATGGAAATGTACAGGAAACTACAACAGATAAAAAGAATTTTCCAATTGATTTTCCGCAAAATGGAGCGATGCATGCAGCATTTATAATAACAGCGGCTGTTATGTGTGCGGTTATTATATTGATTATAATATGTATCAGCAGGATAGTTTCAAGGCACAGACTTCTGGATGCTGCTGATAGTGAAAAACTGATTAAAATGTATGAATATCTTGAGAAACTGCTTGCTTTCTCTGGTTTCAGAAGAGATGAGGATATGGATTATCAGGATTATATATATGGTATTGTTGCATCTGAAAAAGAATTACAGGGAATTGGACTTGAGAAAGCAGTGCAGACAATCCTTGCGGTCAGATTTGGTAATGTAAAATGTGTTGACAAAGCTGACATAACTGGGATAATAAATACTATAAGACAGGTGCGAAGATACGCACTTAAGAAAGCCAGAGGATTGAAGAAGCTTATAGTATGTTTAATTTAGAAGAAGAGCTTAAGAAACTCCCGGCAAAACCGGGAGTTTATATTATGCATGATAAGTGGGACAACATAATATATATAGGTAAGGCGAAGGTTTTAAAGAATCGTGTAAGACAGTATTTCCAGAGCAGCAGGAATAAGTCTGCCAAGATTGTGCAGATGGTGTCACATATTCAGTACTTTGAGTATATTATCACAGATTCTGAACTTGAGGCGCTTGTTTTGGAGTGCAATCTTATCAAGGAGCACAGGCCTAAGTACAATACCATGCTAAAGGATGACAAGAGTTATCCTTTTATTAAGATTACCGTTGGTGAAGAGTATCCAAGGGTACTTTTTGCAAGAAAGATGAAGCATGGAGCAGGTAAGTATTTCGGTCCTTACACTTCTGCGGCAGCAGTCAAGGACACTATTGAACTTCTATGCAAGCTGTATAAGGTAAGAACCTGTAACAGAAATCTGCCTAAAGATGAGGGCAGGGACAGGCCGTGTCTTAATTATCATATCGGACAGTGTGATGCACCATGTCAGGGATATGTAAGCGGTGAGGAATACAGAAGAAGAATTGATGAGGTTGTAGCTTTCTTAAATGGTGATTACAAGAAGATTATGGACAGGCTTACAACGCAGATGCAGGAAGCGTCTGAGAAGATGGAATACGAGGAAGCTGCAAGATACAGAGACCTGTTAATGAGTGTCAAGCAGGTTGCACAGAAGCAGAAGATTACAGCAGATGATGTTAATGACAGAGATGTCATTGCGTGTGCAAGTGACGGTCAGGACGCAGTTGTGCAGGTGTTCTTTATCAGGCAGGGCAAGCTTCTTGGAAGAGATCATTTTCATATGAAGGTTGCCGAAGGTGACTCTAAGAGCGACATAATTTCGGAATTTATGAAACAGTATTACGGCGGAACTCCATTTATACCTAATATTATTATGGTGCAGTACGAGATAGAGGATGCGGATACTATAGCACAGTGGCTTAGTGCAAGAAAGAGTCGCAAGGTAAGTATTGTCACACCTAAGAAGGGCGACAAGGAAAAGATGGTTGAGCTTGCATATAAGAATGCACAGCTTGTTCTTACACAGGATGCGGAGAAGATTAAGCGTGAGGAGAGCAGGACAACAGGAGCTATGAAAGAGATTGCCGGATGGCTTGGACTTGGGACACTTCACAGAGCAGAGGCTTACGATATATCTAATACAAATGGCGTTGAAAGTGTTGGTTCAATGGTCGTTTTTGAGGATGGAAAACCAAAGAAGAATGATTATCGCAAGTTCAGGATAAGAACAGTAAAGGGGCCGGATGATTATAAGAGCATGCGTGAGGTTCTGACAAGACGTTTTACAAGAGGTATGCGTGAGCGGGAAGGACTCGAGGATAGTCATGGATTTTCGAGATATCCAGACCTTATTATGATGGATGGCGGACGAGGCCAGGTGAATATTGCACTTGATGTACTTAAGGAACTGGGACTTAATATTCCTGTGTGCGGTATGGTAAAGGATGATACCCACAGCACAAGAGGTCTGTATTATAACAATATTGAGATACCGATAGATAAGCACAGCGAGGGCTTTAAGCTGATTACAAGGGTGCAGGATGAGGCACACAGATTTGCAATAACTTATCACAGAAGCTTAAGAGATAAGGCACAGGTATCTTCTGTACTTGATTCGATTGAAGGAATCGGACCTGTAAGAAGAAAGGCACTTATGAAGCATTTTCTTGATATAGAAAAGATACGGCAGGCATCAGTGGATGAGCTTATGAAGGCTGATGGTATTACTGAAAATGTGGCAGAGAATATATACAAATTCTTTCATTGATAATACTTTTATAATAGCATTTAGAGCTTGTCTGTGATAAACTTAGGATATATGAAATCGTAAATATGAGTTTGGAGGCAGAGAATATATGAATAATGGTAAAGAGAGGGTAAAGTTATCTAAAGTTATCCAGAAAATGAATCTTGTTAATCTTACACCACAGATAGATGTGTCAGGAATCTGGCTTAATCTGCCTGATGTGAACAGACCGGCTTTGCAGCTTACAGGTTTTTATGACCAGTTTGATAATGACAGATTACAGATTATTGGTAATGTGGAGCATGCTTATCTTGCGAGTCTTTCTGAGCAGGAGAGATATGAAAGATATATGCAGCTTTTGTCAAGTAATATTCCATGTATTATATTCTGCAGGAGTATAAAGCCAGAGCCTAAGATTATTGAACTTGCGGTTAAGTATCAGATACCTCTTCTTATGACAGACCAGGCAACATCTTCATTTACAGCAGAAGTAATACGCTGGCTGAAGGTTCAGCTTGCACCATGTATCGTAATCCATGGTGTTTTAGTTGATGTATATGGTGTAGGTGTACTTATCACAGGTGAGTCTGGTATTGGTAAGAGCGAAGCTGCGCTTGAACTTATAAAGAGAGGACATCGTCTTGTAACTGACGATGCGGTTGAAATCAGAAAGGTCAGTGACGAGACTCTGGTTGGAAGCGCACCGGGAGTTACCAAGTATTTTATAGAGCTTAGAGGCATTGGTATTATTGATGTCAAGACACTTTTCGGTGTTGAAAGTGTTAAGGAAACTCAGGAAATAGATATGGTTATCAAGCTTGAGGACTGGAACAAGGACAGAGAGTATGACCGACTTGGACTTGAGGAAGAATACATAGAATATCTTGGCAATAAGGTTGTGTGCCATACGCTACCGGTAAGACCAGGACGTAATCTTGCTGTAATTGTTGAGTCAGCAGCGGTCAACCACAGACAGAAGATGATGGGATATAATGCAGCGAAGGAATTATACAGAAGAGTACAGGAAAATCTTATGAGAGGCGGGGAGGATGACGATGAGTAAGATTATATTTGGAATTGATGTTGGAGGAACAACCTGCAAATGTGGTACATTTTCTAAAGAAGGTGAGCTGTTAAGAAAAGAAGAGATTCCTACAAGAAAGGATGAGGGTGGAAGCCTGATTCTGCCTGATATAAGTGAGTATATCAAGGGCGTTCTTGCAGATATGAATATGACAACAGAGGATGTGGCAGGAATCGGAATGGGACTTCCTGGTGCATGTCTTGAGGATGGAACTGTCAACAAATGTATCAACTTGGGCTGGGGAGTATTTAATGCAGCAAATGCACTGTCTGAGCTTACAGGTATTCCTGTTAAGATTGGTAATGATGCCAATATGGCAGCACTCGGAGAATTCTGGGTAGGCGGTGGAAGCGAATATAACAGCATGGTAATGGTGACGATTGGAACCGGTGTAGGCGGTGGAGTTATTATTGATGGAAAGCCTCTTTATGGATTTAACGGTGCAGCAGGTGAGATAGGTCATCTTCCACTTGTTGAAGGTGAGACTGAGAGCTGTAACTGTGGAAAGAAGGGCTGTCTTGAGCAGGTTGCTTCTGCAACTGGAATTGTAAGAACGGCTAACCGTATGCTTGCAGAAAGTGACATGCCTTCATCTTTAAGAAGTGTGCCATACATATCGGCAAAGGTTATATTTGACGAGGCTAAGGGAGGAGATGCCCTTGCTATACAGGTAACAGAGTATGTATGCAGGTATCTTGGAAAAGGACTTGCATGTGCAGCGGGAATGGTTGACCCGGAGGTATTTGTAATTGGTGGCGGAGTTTCTGCCGCAGGGGAATATTTTATCAATCTTATTGATAAGTATTATAAGGAATGTGTGTTCCATGCGAGCAGACAGACTAAGATAGTTAAGGCTGCTCTTGGTAATGATGCAGGAATGTATGGAGCAGCAAAGCTTATTCTTGGAAATTAGTATTAAGGATAGTGAGATTATATGGATAATAAAATGTTATCAGAAGCATTAATATCAATGCTTGGTGCCGGGAATGTAAGAACAGGTGAACTAATGAAGACACATACTACATTCAGAATCGGAGGTGCTGCAGATTATTATGTAACACCACAGGCAGAAAAGCAGATAGCAGATGTTATCGCATTTTTGAAAAAATCGGACATTAAATATATTGTTATTGGAAATGGCAGTAATATTCTTGTGAGTGATGAAGGCTTCAGGGGAGTTGTAGTTGAGCTTGGCGATGGTTTTTCAGATTATGAGTTTCTGCAGGATTCACAGGATAATTCAGATGAAGTGCTTGTCAAAGCAAGTGCAGGTATGAAGCTTACAAGACTTGGCAACCAGCTTGCTGCTAATGGAATTGCTGGATTTGAATTTGCAACAGGTATTCCGGGCTGCATAGGTGGTGCTGTAAGAATGAATGCAGGTGCTTATGGCGGGGAGTTCAAGGATATTCTTGTCAGTGCAAAGGTTATTGATGATGAAGGTGTTATCAGGGAGCTTTCAGCAGATGAACTTGAGCTTGGATACAGAACAAGTATTGTAGCGAAAAGCAATATGATTGTTCTTGAAGCAACTTTGAAATTAAGAAAAGGTGAACCGGATATAATAAGAAATAATATCTCAGAGCTGGCAGCTAAGAGAAGGCAGAAGCAGCCACTTGAGTATCCTAGTGCCGGAAGCACATTTAAAAGACCGGAAGGATATTTTGCAGCAAAGCTTATTGAGGATGCAGGTCTTAAGGGTTGTGCAAGAGGTGGCGCACAGGTATCGGAGAAGCATGCCGGATTCGTTGTCAATAAGGGCGATGCAACTGCGAAGGATGTATGCGAGCTTACGGATTATATTAAGAGTGAAGTTATGGGAAAGTTCGGTGTCGGGCTGGAACTGGAAGTTGTAAAGGTTGGATTCTAAGGCTTGTTATAATTAAACAGACCAGTAATTAAAGGCAGATAAGAAAGAGAAGATGATAAGATGAAGATGATTATTGTTACAGGTATGTCAGGTGCAGGTAAATCTACAGCACTTAATGTATTAGAAGATGAGGGATATTATTGTGTCGATAATATGCCAATCTCTCTGATTCCTAAGTTTGCAGAGCTTGCCAATGCGGGAGAAGACGGATATAGCAACATAGCAATTGGTGTAGATATAAGAAGTGGTCACGCACTTGCTGAGCTGGATTCAGTGCTTGATGATATGATTAATAAGCATTTTAACTATACAATTCTGTTTCTTGAATCAAGTGATGATGTACTTGTAAAACGATACAAGGAAACGCGAAGAACACATCCGCTTGCAATGGACGATCATGACAGGATAGATAATGTAATAAAGCTGGAAAGAGATGAGCTTAAGTTCTTAAAGAAAAGAGCAGATGTTATCATTGACACAAGTCAGATGCTTACAAGGGAACTTAAGGCAGAGCTTGAGGGCATATTCTTTGACGATAAGAATTTCAAGAATCTGTTTGTTACAGTTCTTTCTTTTGGTTTCAAATATGGAATACCTGCAGACGCAGATCTTGTGTTTGATGTGAGATTTCTGCCTAATCCATATTATATTGAAGAACTTAAATACCTTACCGGTAATGATAAGCCTGTACAGGATTATGTGAAGAAAGCTCCGGAGACAACAGAATTTCTGGAAAAGATAGATGATTTATTGAAGTTCCTTCTGCCTAATTATGTTAAGGAAGGAAAGAACAGCCTTGTTATTGCAATTGGCTGTACAGGAGGAAAGCATCGTTCAGTTACTCTTGCTAATGAAATCTATAAGCTTATAAGCAGGACTGAGTATGGATGCAAGGTTGAGCATAGAGATATTGAGAAAGATTCTAAGAGAAAAGGTTAAGTATGTCATTTTCATCAGAAGTAAAAGAAGAGTTAGTTAAGAAAACAGATTCCGCGAGGCATTGCCAGATTGCGGAATTTGCTGCGTTTATGGGAATGTCTGGCAATGTAAGCGAGACAGATAATGGAGAATTATGTCTGGAATTCGTTACAGAGAACGAATTGTCAGTTGAGAAATTCAGTGACTTGTTATTGAGAATATTTAGCATTAAGATGAATGCTGATACGAATAAAATGGTTAAGAATGGCAAGGAAACTATTATAAGGATAACCAGACAGAGTGATGTTGCTAAGATATTGCAGACATTAAAATGGTGCGACGACCGGTTTACACAGATTGAACCGGTGTTTGTTGACGCAAGAATTGTAGCTATGGACTGCTGTAAGAAAGCATTTATAAGAGGAGCTTTTATGGAACGAGGTTCTATAAGTGACCCCAACAAGTTCTATCACTATGAGATTGTGTGCAAATATGAGGAGGACGCTGATATTCTTATGGATATGCTGCGTTTTTTCGGACTCGATGCCAAGGTTATTGTAAGAAAAAACAGTTTTGTAGTGTATATGAAAGAAGGCAATAATATTACTGATACGCTTAATCTTATGGGAGCGGTTGTTTCGCAGATGAACCTGTACAATGTCATGATTCTTAAGGGAATCAGTAATGATGTCAACAGAAAGGTAAACTGTGAGACTGCTAATCTTAACAAGACAATTGAAGCGGCGGTCAAGCAGATTAAGGATATTGAACTTATAAGAGATACTGTCGGGCTTGACAGTTTAAGTGACAGTCTGATGCAGGTTGCTCTTTTAAGACTCGAGAATCCTGACATGAGTCTTCAGGGATTAGGTGAGCTGTTAGACCCCCCGGTTGGTAAATCGGGTGTAAACCACAGGTTAAGAAAGATTGGCGAGAAGGCAGATGAATTAAGACAGAGCATGGGAATCTCTGTCTGATTAAATATTTTTAATAAAATTTTACATTTTCTTTTCAAATAGGGATTGACAAGAAGTGTATAATTGAAAATATGAGATAAAAGAGCAGTCATATACTGCAGAAAGGTTGATTAAGATGACTAAAGTAGATATAATTTCAGGCTTTTTGGGAGCAGGTAAAACAACTCTTATAAGTAAGCTTTTAAAGGAAGCCTTAAAGGGAGAGCAGGTAGTTCTTATTGAGAATGAGTTCGGTGAAATCGGTATTGATGGAGGATTCCTTAAAGATTCTGGTGTTGAGATAAGAGAGATGAATTCAGGATGCATCTGCTGTTCACTTGTTGGTGATTTCGGAACTTCTCTTAAGGAGGTTGTTGATAAGTATCATCCAGACAGAATTATTATTGAGCCTTCAGGAGTAGGCAAGCTTTCAGATGTTATCAAAGCGGTTAAAGACCTTCACATTGAGAATGAAATCGTTCTTAACAGTGCTTCAACAGTTGCAGATGCATCTAAGGTTAAGGTATATATGAAGAATTTTGGTGAATTCTTTAATAACCAGATTGAGCATGCAGGAACTGTTATTTTAAGCAGAACACAGAATGTTTCTGAAGAGAAGTTAAAGACAGCTATTGAGCTTATTAAGAGTGTTAATCCTAATGCACATATTATCACAACTCCTTGGGATGATATTGACGGAACTAAGATTCTTGGTGCAATGGAGAATGTTACTAACCTTGAGTTAGACATGCTTGCAGAGGCAGCGCAGAAGGCTTATGAGGAGCATGAGAAGGAGCACCACCACCATCATCATGAAGATGGAGAGTGCTGCTGTTGCGGCGGACATCATGATGATGATGACGAGCATGAGCATCATCACGACCACGAGCATGAGCATCATCATGACCATGATGAGGAACATGAGCATCATCACGACCACGAGCACGAACATCATCATGACCATGAGCATGATCATCACCATCACCATGCAGATGACGTATTTACAAGCTGGGGAACAGAGACTCCTAAGAAGTATGAGAAGGCAGAGCTTGACAGCATATTAAAGAAGCTTTCTGAGAGTGAAGATTATGGTAAGGTTCTCCGTTCTAAGGGGATGCTTCCTTGCACAGATGGAACATGGATGTATTTCGACCTTGTACCAGAAGAATATGAGATTCGTGAGGGAAGTGCTGATTTCACAGGAAGAATCTGTGTAATCGGTTCTGAACTTAAGGAAGATGCACTTAAGGAACTTTTTGAAGTTTAATCAGTGTTTAATAGAAGAACACATTTTTACAACGCATTTATAATGAAATGATAGCGCAAATGCGCGGAAATGAGGATAAATATGGCAAATGAGGAATATCAGATTCCGATTTTCTTGATTAACGGTCAGCTTGACAGTGGTAAAACAAGATTTATCTCCGATACTATAGCAATGGGACAGTTTGCAGACGCTAAGAATAAACTTCTTATTGTGTGTGAAGAAGGTGAAGAGGAGTACAGTGAGAAGCTTCTTAAGGACAACGGAGTTGATATGGTTGTTGTAGAGAAGGAAGATTTTAATATCGAGACTCTTAATGAACTGGACAAGAAGTATGATCCATGGATTGTTATTATTGAATATAACGGAATGTGGGATCCTGCACTTATTCTTGGAAGTGAGAAACCAAGAGGATGGCAGGTATACCAGTCTATAACTTTAGTTGATGCCAATGCATTTGGCTTACAGTGGGCTAACATGAAGTCTATTATTGCAGAGTCTGTTAAATATGCTGATATGGTTATCTTTAACAGATGTAAGTCAGGTATGGACCTTGGCAGCTACAGAAGAAGCATGAGAGCATTAAACCCTGCACTTCAGATTATCTTCGAGGACGAGAAGGGTGACCAGGTTGCTATATCTGAACAGCTTCCATACGATATCAATGCTGATGTTATTCAGGTTGATGACGAAGATTATGGTATCTGGTATATGGATGTGTCTGAAAGACCGGAAGTATATGCAGGTAAGAAGGTAAGATTCAAGGGACAGGTTCTTAAGAACAAGTACTTTAAGGATAAGAATTTCGTTCCGGGAAGAAAGGTTATGACATGCTGTGCAGAAGATACACAGTTTATTGGTTATATCAGCTTCTACAACAACATAGCTTCACTTGAAAACAGAGAATGGATATGGGTTACAGCTACTATTAAGTATGAATTCCAGATGGCATATAAGAAGAAAGGTCCTGTTCTTTACGTTGAAAGCGTAGAAAAGACAGGTGCACCTAAGGAAGAGATGGTGTTCTTCTGATATGATACAGGATATATGGCCAAAACATCTGGACAACCAGTATAAGAATCTTAAGCCAGGCAATGGGGATACTGTGTTTTATTTTCAGGGTTCCTCGTTGCTTGCAAGACCATCAGGACATTTTAACTCACAGAATCCTGAAGAAAATGTATTAATATATCCACAGTATGATGAGTTCGTTCAGGGGATAAAGTCCTCTTACGGAGACAAAGCCGTGGATAACTTTGAATTCATATATCTGTTGTCAATTGATGAGGAACATTTTTTCCTTGCAAGAAAGACAGGAAGCCTCGAAAGAGGCACATTCTTGGGAGAGATGGCTGATTCAGCTGTACACAAGGATATGTATTCTTTCGTTAGAGGATATGAATTCATAGGAGTCGATTCTTTCCGTAAGGCACAGCCAAGAGAGCATGCTTATGCGGCTATTACTGCATTTCATCTGTATGGCTGGTACAGGGATAATCATTTCTGTGGAAGATGCGGAAAACCACTCAAGCATGATGAAAAGCAGAGAATGTTACGCTGTGACTGCTGTAAGAATATGGTATTTCCTAAGATATGTCCGGCTGTTATTGTTGCAGTTACAGATAAGGACAGAATTCTTCTTACTAAATATGGGAAGAACTTACAGGAATTATGCGCTTATTGCCGGATTCACTGAGATTGGTGAAACAACAGAGGAAACTGTAAGCAGAGAAGTTATGGAAGAAGTAGGTGTGAAGGTTAAAAATATCACTTATTATAAGAGCCAGCCGTGGGGACTCAGCGGTTCTCAGCTTCTTGGTTACTTCTGTGAGCTTGACGGTGACGACACAATAACTCTTGAAGAAGATGAGTTATCGGTCGGCACATGGGTCAAAGCAGATGATATAGATGTAATTGACGACCATATCAGTCTCACAAGGGAAATGATTGAGAAATTCCGCAGTGAGCATGTGAGTCACAATTAATTGTAATCTTTAAAGCTAATATTAAGATCTATGGTATTACCACTTACACCGTCTAACTTAGCGGATTCAGTGTACTGCCATATAGAGAATTCATATGGGAAGTAAGGAGTGTCTGAATAGTAGGCAAACCACTTCTCATATTTTTCTAAGCGGGTAAGGTCAAGTCTTCCAACGAATCCCTTGAGGTTGGAATATATCATTGGCTTATAGCCCCGCTTTCTATCTTGTCGCAGAATGCGATTATGATATCTGTAAGTTCTTCAGTAGTCAGATTCTCCTGTCTGTATGAATCGCCCGAAATCTCCTCAAAGTCAATAACTACAGGATATGTAATCTTGTAAGGCTTGATAATATCAAGAACATAATCAGCCTCTTCTATAGCTTCCTGTTTCGTAATTGCAGATGAGAAGAAGTATGCGCCAATCTTAATATTATTCTTTATTGCGTCTTTTGCAAATGTATCAAATGAAGAATCAGTGTTCAGGATTCCATTGCCATAGCTTCTGAAACCACATCTTAACATGGCAAATTCAACGCCCTGTTCTTTTAATTTCTTAAAGTCAATATTCCCCTGAAACTTCGAGGCATCAACACCCATATGTGTTGTAACTTTACCGTCTTCATTGTATGTAATAATTCCTTTATCATCCCTGCTTGAAATTCTCATCCTTATAATTATTCTTCGCAAGTTCAGGAAGTATCTGCGCAAATACATACTGATTCTTATTGTTCACATAGACTATATTATCATAGGAAATAGCTCTTTATAGAAAGAGAACCTTCACCGTTAGTGAATCTTAACTTCATATCAGAAAGAAGATCCTCTTTCTCTTCTGACTTTAGTTTCTCAATCTCGTCATTGCTAAGCTTATCGGTATTAGTTGCAACGGTTGATTTTCGGTACTTAATAATGACACCGGTGGTCAGAAGACCGAACATTACAGTTGTCATAAAGAATATTAAAGTTGTTATCACAAAGGATTGGTTTTCTTCGATTTCATAGTGCATCACCTCTATAATAATTAATTATGAGTTATTCATAAAAGTATTTCTTGTATAAATGGTATATTAGCTTTTGCAAAATGTCAATT